>Ga0160429_1000070_pt1 | contig 131461 bp, 138 predicted proteins | sample SolpanmetagenomR_FD_108199 | JGI IMG/M metagenome (GOLD analysis project Ga0160429, IMG submission 108199) | Solar panel surface microbial communities from Lawrence Berkeley National Laboratory, California, USA - R | ecosystem: Engineered > Built environment > Solar panel > Unclassified ...
AGTCCGTGATATAGCTGAGGCACCAGGAAATGACTAACCCCATTTTCGCAGAGCGTGCACAAGACATCACATAAGACACAAAGTAGTATACTCCACAAATTCATAACCCCAAAGGTCATTTCTGAACCCGATCCAGCTACTGGTCAATTCAACCCGTTCCCTACATATTCATATACTGGTGGCATGCGACCAGTCTACCCATTATCACCCAAGCGCCAAGTACCAGATAGCATACCGAAGCCAGATTACTTCAAGGACGGAATCTCGAGATCGGAGCAAACGTTCACTGGCCGAACAAAAATAAAGCAACATGACCAGAAAGAGATTGAGGCTATGCGAAAGGTGTGCCGGTTGTCCCGCGAAGTGCTTGATATTGCAGCAGCGGCTTTAAAACCAGGAGTCACAACAGACTACATTGATGAGGTCGTACACAACGCATGTGTGGAGCGCAAGGTGAGAAGATCATTAATTGTTGCGAATCTCGCTGAAGCTGACTGAGTCCAGGCATATCCTTCTCCTCTCAACTACTACCACTTCCCGAAATCTGTCTGTACCTCTATCAATGAAATCATCTGCCACGGCATTCCAGATATGAGACCTCTACAAGATGGCGATATTGTCAACATTGATGTTTCACTATATCATGAAGGCTTTCACGGAGATCTGAATGAGACATATTATGTTGGTGACAAGGCAAAGGCAGATCCAGAGGCTGTACGAGTTGTCGAAGCATCGAGAGACTGTTTGGACGCAGCAATCGCAATAGTAAAACCTGGAACAGCTTTCCGCGACTTCGGCAATGCGATTGAGAAGGTTGCAAAAGAGCGAAATTGCAGTGTAGTGAAGTCCTACGTTGGCCACGGCGTCAACCAGCTCTTCCACACTGTGCCAAACATCCCTCACTATGCCAAGAACAAGGCCGTAGGAGCTTGCAAGCCTGGTATGATCTTCACGATTGAGCCCATGATCAACTTGGGTACGCACAAGGATCAGACATGGCCAGATAATTGGACAAGTTCGACGCAAGATGGCAAGAAGTCGGCACAATTCGGTATGTGAAGATCTTAATGTCACAACAGCTGCCAGCTAATCCATATTGCAGAGCACACCCTATTGGTCACAGAGGATGGAGTTGAGATACTGACTGCAAGATTTCCAAACTCACCTGGTGGCAAGGTGCCAACGCCTGGGGCGGCAGTACCAACTAACGGAGCCACAATTGGCACAACGCCAGCGGTGAAGGTGGAAGCATGATCATGTAGTTCTAATGTGCTATTGAACATAGTTGCTAAAATACACCTGAACAAGCCCCTTTTCTAAACGTTTTACCAATTTATCCACATGCTGTCCTTCTGAACCCACATCTATCAAGCTCTCCCACGCGACAACATCTTGACCTTCGATCGTCCATACTTATTCAGTCAATCTGTATCGCCCCTCACGTCGATAGCATATAACTAAAGCGCCGGACGGTGATATCTGACATCCGCGTGTTGCGACTTACTGGACCATTTCGCGCTCCAACATCCTTCGAAATCACTAAAAACATATCTAAGCTCGACACAAAGTGGCTCATCTCAACATGACGGGAGAAGCGTGGCTCTTCCTCTTTGCGGTATTGCTCAATGCCGTCAACCTCTTCCTCCAAGTTTTCTTCACGATAATGTACAGTGATCTGGAATGGTAAGATAATTGAACTTCTCTCAGTCCAGTCTTTTCGCGACTGGTCTTCTGCCTGAGATGCGCTCAACCGGTCCACGCCAGGAACAACGCTGACACCCATGTCCTCATAGTGACTACATCAACCCAATCGACCTTTGCAACCGCCTCAACACCTACATCATCCCCGAAGCCGCCGTCCAAGCTTTCCTTACATTCATGTTCTTGATCAATGGTTATTGGATCGCCTTTATCTTGAACCTGCCTTTGACAGCTTGGAACGCACAAAAGTAACACTCTTCTCTTGGAGAATATGTTTGGCCGAGTGCTAAGACACGATTACAGGATTTACACGAACTCGCATCTCTTGGACGCAACAGAGATCTTCCGGAAATTGAATGTACACAAGAAGGTATGCAGATGGCCATGCTGTGGTTGGTGAGAGGTATACAGGACTAATGTGTTATTACAAAAGGAATCCTTCATTAAGCTAGGTTTCCACCTTGTTCTGTTCTTCTTCTACTTGTACAGGTTAGTTATAACTTAGGACCATGCATGTAAACGAATGCTGACATATAACAACAGCATGATTGTTGCTCTCATCCACGAGGACTAAGCTTGCGCAAGCGAATTTCAAGACACAACATAGGTCGACACGGGCGCGGTCTGCCCGCAGCCATGAATCGATGAGACAGGACTACGAAGCACAAGGATAGGAGGCTGTTGGTGTGGATTGGGAGACAGGATAAAGGACGCTTTTCAGGTACGAAGGGGTAAAGATGCTGCTGTAGGTCGACCGTGGCGGATTAGCGAAATGGAGATTGCGAACAACGACCGGCAATGAGATGTTACGGCATCATGTACAAAATTTTGCGCTGCTAGATATACCCCAATTGAATCATTCGCGAAAATAATAACAGCTTACTGACTTGATGCATGCTCGCTCACTCCACAATAAAACCCCCCCCTCCCCATCCAATCTGAAGATCGAGGGTCCAGAATCTTTTGCAAGTCATCATCAAGTTTATCAGTAACCACTATTAACTCAACTATAATATCCTTCCAATGTCGCTCATCCGCCGCGAAGACCTACCCACTCCCGCAATCCCCTCCGCAGCTCCCGCCTCGAATCGCGTCCCTACAGGCAGTGCAACCGAAATCGTCATATCAGAAGCTTCCTTTCGCACAGCCCACCGCGCACATCAACAACAACAACTTCTCCAATCACAACAGCAGACCTCGTCAGATAGCAGTGCCGCGCGGAAACGTAAGCGCGAAGATCGCGGCGACGCCTCTGTGGTATATGGCGCAGGCTCTTACAAAGGTCCTTGGGCGCGCTATGAAGAACACCGTCCCGATGTGAGTGGTTCAGAAGAGTCAGGCAGTGAAGTGGAAGTCGAGTATGAAGAGGACGAGATCGAAGCACAGCCTAAGGGACCACTAAGCAAAGCAGGGACGGCGTATGAAGAGACAACTGATGGCAAGGAAAGCACAGAGTTTCATGGCAGCGAGATGTATGATTATCAAGGAAGGACGTATATGCATGTACCGCAGGATCTGGACATTGACCTTCGCCGACCGTACCCATTGGAGGAAAGAAAGAATTTCTGTCCGAAGAAACTGGTGCATACGTGGAAAGGACATACCAAGCCGATCACGCAGAGCAAGTTCTTTCCCGACAGCGGACATTTGCTGCTTTCTGCGAGCGCGGATAGCAAGATCAAGATTTGGGATGTCTATCATCATCGTGAGCTGTTGCGGACGTATTCTGGACATACGAAAGCAGTTACGGATATCGATTATGCACCATCAGGAGCGACGTTCTTGTCGGGAAGTTATGATCGCAGCATGAAGCACTGGGATACAGAGACTGGACAGTGCTTGGCAAGATTCAGTACGGGAGCTACGCCGCATGTAATAAGATTCAATCCGAGCATGCCAAATGAATTTTTGGCGGGCATGAGCGATAAGAAGATTGTGCAGTTTGATGTGAGGACGGATGGAAGCAAGCCGGTGCAGGAATATGATCATCACTTGGGGCCGGTCAATACGATTACGTTTTGTGATGAGGACAGACGGTTCATTACAACGAGTGATGACAAGTCTTTGCGTGCTTGGGGTGAGTTTTGTCTCGAAGCTGATTGTGATGGTGTGGTTTTGCTGACTTCGATGCAGAATACTCGATTCCCGTGCCAATCAAATTCATTGCTGAACCCTACATGTTCTCGATGGTGCGAGCTGCGCCACATCCGAGCGGTAAGTACGTCGCTTTCCAATCTGCGGACAATCAAATCGTTGTCTACTCCAGCGATAGCAAGTTCAGACAGAATCGCAAGGTAAGTTTGCAACATCCTTGTTTTCCATGACACACAAGGGACAGCTCTAACATTTCCATAGAAAGGATTTCGCGGCCACAATACTTCAGGCTACGCTATCGACGTGGCAATCTCACCAGACGGCAGTATGGTCGCTTCTGGAGACAGTGCTGGTTACGTGTGCTTCTGGGACTGGAAGACATGCAAGATGTATCACAAGATCTCAACTGGTGAAGGAGCTACGACGACTGTGGCGTGGCATCCGAGGGAGTCGAGTAAGGTGGTTACGGGTGGGCTGGATGGAAGTCTGAAGTATTGGGACTAGAAGATGGAGCACAGCCAGGCCCGGATCGAGGAGCCTTCATTAGGGTACCGTATGGAGAAGGCGAACCATTATCAAGGCGTCTGTGGATTGCCGAGTTAATAGCAACTCATTGTTTGCCATGACTTATCAACTCATCTGCGATGTAGCCAGTGAGTGTACACTAACCTAAACTCGAACAAGCAGCACCTACGCAGTGAAGTCAGTGCGATAGCTCATAATGAAACGAGAAGACGAGTCATTATCGGTGGCCGCAATATGGACAAGAGATTTGACCAAGTTGGACGAGGATGAAGAAGCGAAGATGAAGTCTTGTTTCACTCAGGAAGGCAGCGCACAAAGCGAATCGCCTACCCCGTCTCAATTTGAGTGTCTATCCAGTCATCTTCACAACCTTGGATATAGCTGGATTCGTACTTTGATGGCTACCTATCCTAGGCCCACCTTGTTGAGAGTGTAGTACGGTACAGGAGGTCTAGCTAATATCAAAGCACTCCAGCACTCCTCACACTAGGGTGTAGGAGAGCAGTATCGAAATCGGATATCGACAGACATCTGAAATGGGTTCGCGAGGCAAGAGCTTGTTTCAGATCTGACATGAAGTTTGCTACTTTCCAGGTTGTTTCAGGCAAGCACGCAGACCCTGGATCTTTGATCTCTTTCTTCAGTCTACCTTCTACCTTCTGCGATTCTGTCACTTCTGCATTCTCTCCAACACTTCAGTTCCCTTCAGTGATTTCATTGTTCGTTGCCGCCCACAACTTCAGCAAAATCAACAAACTCTTCTTCGCTCGAAACTGCTTCGTAACCTATCCTGCAAAGTCGTCATCATGCCTCGCTTTGGCAAAGCGACGACCATGGCAGACAAGACGTATTGTACCAACCATCACACAGGACTTCAAGGGTGAGTCTTCTAATCAATCCTCCTCAACCAGTCGCAGCTAATCGTCTCCAGATTGCTCGAAGACGGCCTTTTTGCGGACCTCACTATCATCTGTGGCGAAGAACGCATACCTGTTCACAAGGCAATACTGTGCGCCCAATCAAGTTTCTTCAAATCGGCGTGCACTCTTGACATGCAGGTCCGTACTCTTGCCTGGAATCTTGCGGACGAGAGTTATACCTAATGTGTTTCTGCAGGAAAAGAAGGAGGGCATTATCAGACTGAACGACGATGTCAATGTCATCAGATGTTTCATTGACTTTTGCTACGGAGGATCGTACGACAAGGAGAAAAGATCCGAGGGCGTCTCAGAAGTTCTTCACCACGCCATGGTATACACGACCGCCATCTTCTGTGATAATCATGATTTGCAGGCACTGGCCACGGAAAGATTCACGAGCGCAGGTGAGGCGAAAGAAATGGTCTGGACCACTACGGACAAGAACAGTCTCGAGATCATCAGACGTGTCTTCTGCAATACCTCGAGCAGGTGCGATCCTTTGCGTATGGCACTAATCACACTACTCCAAAAGCGCACTCTCGACCTTGGGGATGAAGAGGCGTTGCACAAACTCACTGCGGATGTGCCTGACTTGGGAGCAGCTTACATGATCTCCGATGCAGCTGAAGTTCGAGTGCGGGATAAGAGTTTATTGGCACAAGTGAAAGACGAAATTAGGAGTACACAGCGCTACAAGTGTAACCACTGCGCATATATGTGCAGACTTCCTCCGAGGTTGGGCGGCCCCCGACACTGTCCTTACTGTAACAAGAAGGGGCTTCACACAGAACATGGGTTGGACGACCTCGCGGCGTTCCTAGATGTCTAGACGGAGCACCAACGAATGCTGCTGCAAGAAATGACAGGCCAGACTTATGAGGCCTCCCTCCTCAGGCTTCTCGAGTTTCTTGCCTCACAAGACAAGTCAGCTAGATTACGAATCAAGACAATTTTCAATGGCCTACCCGTTTCGTAATTGAGTATCCATCCAATCATCTTCACAACCCAGGATATAGCTGAATTTGTACCCTAATGGGGACCTATCCTAGGCCTACCTTATTGAGGAGCGTAACAGGGTGGACGGAGTCTAGCTAATATAAAAGTACTCTAGCACTCCTTATTAGGGTTTAGGAGAGTAGTATCGAAATCGGACATCGACATCTGAACTGGGGTAGGGGATAGGCAAGACAGGAGCATTTCGTCCTCTTCACATCGCTCACGTCTTGGTAGGGAAAGAACAAGGTAAGGGAAGCGTTACAGGATACACGCATTGAATTCACTTCATAGCCTAGCCTAACCCGGCTTATGTATGATTACATGATTTTTGTTTTCTCGAGAGACACGTCTTCTTTGCTTGTGCATCCTTGCTGTGTACTTGCTTCTTTTGAGCTCGTAATTGCTTCTTTGCTTTCATGATTGCTTGTTTGCCTTCATACTTGATTCACCACCTTCATGCTCGCTTCTCTGTACCTCGCTTTGCTTCGACTAGATTCAGTTCGTGCTCTGTGACTACTCTTGTTTGCTGCGCTTGCAATCCCTTAGCGGAGTGGTAATATTGCATCACTTTAGCTTTGCTTGATTCCGTACTGTCTCGCTTGTTGCTTTACTTGAATCTGGTGCCGAGGTCAACATCAAGCTTGTTCAACTTGAATCTACAAATCTCGCGCCAACTAGCCTGTTGCTGTACGGTATCCAGTCTTCACTGGGCGATGTTAAGGAGGCAATAATCATCAAGTCTCTTCTCGCTTGTTTCGTATTCCCCGAGTTTCTTTCCCCTTTTTCCTCAATCCGCAACTCCACCCACCACCCACTCCCGTCACAGTACTGCGGTGTCTTCCTTCCCCTCACTTCACTCTTATGATGGTATCTATATCTTCTCTTCCTCTTCCTCACTCACCCAGTCGGACTCGTCAGCCCCCCCGCCATCTCCACAAACAAACACTTGCCCTCCAAAAACGGAAACCTCCTCAACACCGCGGCATTAACGCTCCAATTCCCAAGCTGTCTCACATGCTCCAGAAACTCCCTACTAATCCCCTTTGCCCCTCCCACACCACTTCCACCATGCCCCCCACCATCAGCACTACCTCCACTATGCGTTTGATCCCACTCGAAAATTCGATCGTTCCCATACGGCCATTCAACGTGGAAATTCGCGACGATCCACGTCAATACTTCGCGATTCGTAGGGATCGGGATGTTGGTTGTGGTTGGATTTGAGGCGTTGGAGATGCTGGCATTGATGAGGGAGGGATGCGGGTGGTGTGCTATTAGGTAGTCTCGCAGTTCGGGCCAGGGGAGGAAGTCGAAGGCGGACATGTGCGGGACGAACATTTGCGTGCCGGTTGCGCGGAGCCAGGTTGGGAGGGCAGCGTAGTTTTCGGGGGTCGGGTGGATTTGCCATCGAAGAAGCGCAGTTATCATTATCGCAGCTGCGATACGTGAAGGAAGTTCCAATGATGGATATGTCTCGACGAACCAAGGACCAAACGTGGAAGGTGTATGTCGATACACATCATAATCCCCTCTCTGGAAAAATGGCTGTATATCAATCTTAGCCTGTCCGAGCACCACCTCCGGATTCTGCCCAGACGCAACGAGATTACGACCCAGTGCGCGAAAACTGTGTATCGTTGAGCTTGCGAACTCGGGAGATGTGTAATCGTAGCTTGTCGGCTCGTTTTCGTCCCAATTGAGCATTTGGATGAGGTGGATGGGCAGGGTGAGGTTGTTGACTTGAGAGCCTTGCACGGTGGGTTGTTGGTGGTTCGCGAGGATTGAGCTTGAGAGTGGGAGATTGCCAAAGGGTGTAGTCAGGTTGCCGAAGACTTCGATGTGGCCGGCTTGCCGGGGAGGTCTGTAGCGGTATGTGGGAGAAGCGCGACTTCTGCCTGTGTTTATGCCGGGGGTGTTGCGGAGACCAGCGGCTGAGGTTGTGACGTGTGCTAAGCTTGGAAATCGTGTTAGCTCGGGTGCTACGCAATTGGAGAGAGAAAGCAAATACTTACGAATTTGCTTCGGAAATGTTGCCAATAGCTTCAGGAAAAACGCCATACGGCACGAATGCTTGAGTTGAGTTGAGAGATATGTCCGCAGATGACAAAGATGCTGATGTGTATGGTATAGCCACATCGCTCATTATACATCGCATGAATGCTTGCGTATCCATAGGGTTGATGGGATTTCCAGCAGGATCCAGCATGCTACCAGCATTACCCGATATCTGTGTCTGTGCTTGCAGCGGTCGTTGCGCTAGGTATATTGGACTCTTGTCTGATGTTCTGACTGGCATTCCGCCTTTGTCCAGAGCTGGTAACTGGCCATCTGCTGATAATTTCTCCAGCGCTGCCCGTAATCGCATCACCTCTGCTTCCAGGAACATGACCTTTCCATATGAATAGTCCTCCTCTTTATCATTCCCACTAGCCAGTGATCTATCTGCGTTTCCACTTGTGGAGGATGCGAGATGATCTGAGCCTTCTCTGACGCCAATGTTCAGTATACCGGTGTATCTTGAACTCGTTGCTTTTGAAGCGGATGATGCAGGAGGCGGCGCGCTTAATAACGATCGTGGAGGTTTTCGAGGTCCAAAGGTTGGACGCTGCGTGGTGCTGAATCAGCACAATACAACCAAGACATCTCCATCCTCTTTGCCTCAACTTCAACCTAGCCATCATACATGCCTGAACCACAACCCGTCCACGCGCATTCGCGACAAGCTCCAATTTCCACTTCGTCGACCAAGATCAAAACATACCTCTTGTTGCTCATTCGACGGCGGCAGCCTCCCCGTGTCCTCCAAATGCTCTCTGAGCTGCTGAATCTCGGATTCCAGATTCGTGTTCTTCTCCTTCAGTGCCTCAGAGCGACTCTGGTTTCCTCGTGTCTCGTAAACACAGGCTTCGGTCTTGCCCACTGTCTCGCACGCAGTACACAGCGGTCTTCGTCCATCGCACTATCCAGGCAGTTGCACCCGTCAGTGTGTGCGCGTTAGGGGGAAGCAAAAAGGACTGGCAAACTGCAGCTCAATGACTGAATTGCTTGCGCCGACGGAAATGGGCCTGGAATAATCATTGGCGCGACAAGAGCGCAAGTGGGGGAAGAGGCTTACTTTGCACCGTCTTCGCTGACAAGCTTGACAGGCTACCGCTGTGATTTTGCGCTTCTTCTGTAGTCGTGGTGGTGAGTTGCGCTCGCCTTCTGTCGCAGGTCTGATGGGTCGAAAGTGTGACGAGGATAGAGAAGAGGCAGCTGTTGGAGGTGTGCGTTCATCGCCTGTTGAGGACGGGGCAGTAGACATTTATTTTCTGATCTGACGCAAGACTGGACCAATTACATCACAGGCGCAACAAGCAGATTGCGAGACGCGTAGATGTACAAGTAAGACAGAAGTGGCGAGTTTTGCCACGTCTAGACTGAGCTAGCGTAAGCAAGGCCAGCTTGTTTTGTGTTGACCTTTTGTCTTGTGTCTGTAGACGGCTCAAAGGCAGAATGGGCTTCGGAGATTGACGCGAGCAGCAGTTGACGCTGTTATACGCCCCGAAGTTGCCCAGCAAGGACAATTCTCGGAGGAGAAGAAGGTCAGGGGAGACACGAGGAGGTTAAGATCTTGAATCTCGCGCACGGGATACAAAACACGTAATGCTGCCAACATGTTGAAGAGGACTAGAGGCCGCGGCCACGACTAGGCAGGGACGGGAGATTTCACACGGGCCTGGCTCCGCCCAATGGTAGAGACAGGGTCAGGGTAGTAGGAGAGCGAGCACGAGAGATTACGATGATCAAGGCCAGAGTGCAAAAAGTGTAGAACCCCCAACCTATTCAGAGGGTGACCGCAGCTGGATAAATTGGTATTTGCACCAAGGCTAGACTGCCGACCTCACTGGTGGCATTTGTGCCGATGCTCGTCATTTTGACTGCAGGCCCGTGATCCGTCCACTCATTCTGATGTCGACCGACGTCGCACCGCTGCAGTGCACCAGTGTCATAGCGTGCATGCAATACTCTCTACACCCATCGTAATCATACAGAATAGCATCACCCCTGCGGTGGGGCATGATGCGGTGTGCCTGCCCTTCCGCTATGTTGTGCATAGCGATCTGTATGATCGGGTAGTACAAACAAAGCGGTGTAGTTTCCCTTTCGAGCCATCAAGTCCGCAATGTGACACAAACAAGCTGTCTTGTTTCCTCTTCGAGTCCACTGAGCGTCGTACCGCCAGGTCACACGAACCTTCCCAACACCTCAGGTCACACCGGGCCTGACTGTGATTGTGAGACAATTGAGATCTTCTGCGTGTCATTGTTTTGTACATTGAACATTCAGTCTTCAAGAGTCAGAACCGAGTAATAAATATTACTTCATGCCTCGTCTGCCTCCAAATGGTGTCGCTCAAAGCAAGCCGAAGAAAGCATTCTTTGCGGCCTTGGAACTTGCTGAAGGAGATGGCCATAGCACAAAGGTATATCGACAGATGCAGGTGAGTGTCTTGACTTGTTTGTCCAAGACTCGACCAGGTCGCTGAACTTCGAGTGCAGGATGAAGCAAGAGCTGCTAGAGATCAATTAGCAACAACCCCATCCGGTCTAGCACCATCCCGATATCCTCGTGATGTCAAGATGCCCTACAGCTGGGACGACATAATGGAGACCGCAAAACACCGCGCAGTGTTGGCGGTATACCGAAATGCCAGTCCAGTGACGAAACCGTACTATCAGCATGCCCATTACCTTGATGGGAAGAATGAAGAGAACTGGGCGATCCAATGGTGCTTGTGGCATTCGTTCAGAATGTTTCGAAATGGTAGTGGAGCTAGAATGCCGAAGGTTAGGCTTGAGGTGTCCCAATTTGATGCCGTTGATGGCGGCACGCCTAGTAGTGGCAGTTTTTCTGGTACGAGTGAGGGATATGTTGGACCATCAGTGCAACCGGAAACGCCCACTTCTTGGGCGAAGTTTGACCACTCCGTTGCGAATGGAAGATATACTGGATCTAGCATGCCGGATTCGCCATCCTGGCGAAGTACAGGTAAGTCCTTTCAGTCAATATGAAGACGAGTTCATCGCTGACTTGTATATAGGGACGCCAAATGAGAGTATCTCTTCTACACCACCTCGCACTAGAGAGGTTTATTGGGATCCTGTAAGAGATGCGTAAAGCAATCAATGTAGAGGAAAGAGCGCCAGAATCATTAGCGCAAATTGAGCATGTTCCGATGTCGTTTGGGAGAGAGTGTCGTTCTCTGCTGAGCTCGATTTGAGTATGAAAGACAAAAATAAGAACGAAAATTCGCCTTGTTCTAGTTAATTTTCTTGGTCGTAATAACGACCTGTGTCGAAATTCGAAACGTAGCACAACAATAGGAGCGATTTTGTTCATAGCACGAGAGTCACACAGATCAATCAATGTGCAACCTCCATCTTCAGGGGAAGCGGTGTGTCACCAAAGTCATATGTACTGCTCGTCGTGTACACGACTGATGAGAAGCAAGGGTGTGAAGCGAGGTCTTGGCGTCATGCCACAGGAACTCAGGAACTCGTCCCGCAACCTACAACCAAAGAGATGCTTGTGCAATAAATTCAGCCGTCTATCAACTACATAGTTACCTACTGGACTGTTTCCGGCCGGTAATCGACGCTATCCCTGCTATCCCTATCGTTGTCGTCGTTATCGGGGTCTTGCTGCGACTGCGGACTGGTTGTGGGAGCCTGCGTGGCCGAGCGGTGGATGCTGTCGGCGCGGGTGGCTGGCTTGTCGTGATTGTTTCGGATGTGACTGGCGGCATGGCAATCTTTGTATCTTTGCCTGTGGCTCGCGGTGGTTCTGCTGTTCGTTTCACTACTACAGGTGCGCTCCTTGACCTGATTAATGGTGTACGTTGTACAGGCTTCTCGACGACGGGACTAGCTGACGCTGGCGTGGCTGGGTTGTCGCACGCAACCTCATCTTGATCTTTCGTGACAGGCACACTCTTTGTCCTTCGAGCCGCAGGTCTTGCCACTCTTCTTGGTCGTGGGATGGTCTTTGCGGCTGGCACACTGATCTGCACGGTCAACGCAGGCGTTTCAGCCACTTCATCAGCTTTAACTGCTGCTTCCGTAAAATCTTCCCGTGCCTCGATCTCGCAGTATTGAGCAAGCTCGTCCTTCCATCTCAGTCTAGATGGACGCTCCCCTTCAGCCTGCTCGTCAGATACTGGCTCAACCACCACAATCGCTGTCAGCTTCTTCAACATATCCGGAACAGACACCGATGTACCCTTGTTGCGACGCGTGTTGGCTCGAGTGGATACTGCCAGTGCTCGAGATTCTGCATCTTTGAGTACGCGAAGGTCTTGGCCGTCAGTCCTTGTAATAGTGATAACGTTCTTCGTTGCTTGCTTGGGAATACGTGTACTTCGCCGGCTGCAATTTGCTTCTGCAGTGCTGACTTCTTGTACCGCGACCTGTGCAGTGACATCGATGTCGTCTGAAAGCCCTACATTCTCTGTAGTCAAAAGATCTTCATTGATCGGCATAATCTCTTCTGTTGCTTGTGCCAATACACTGGAGATGCTGACCGGAGAGCGAGCAGCTCCTTCCATCGCGTTATGAGGTTGCTTAGAAGGTGATGCTAAAGCAGCCTTGATGGCGTTTGAATCTCGTCGATTGGCCAGTGATGATCGTTTGGCGATAGTAGCTGCTTTTCTGGCCTTATTGAGCTCGGAGCGGCTAACAAAATCGAGGAGAATCTGCGTGTCGTCCTCGAAAAGATGTGTAGGTGCCGGCTGATTCAAAAGCTGCTCGAAAGGAAGCCCAATAGGAGAGACTTCAGCCTCACCATTAGGAAGATCTGCTGCAGCTTCCACAGCCTCTTCTACCTTGCCGTCTTTTACTTCGACAATGTCGGCAACGTCTGCAGTAGAGACTACCTGGTCAACCTCGACATTTCCACCAGCGGAAGTGTGGACCTCGCTCTTGACAGGACTAGCGCTTGTTGCACCACTTGACCTACGAGGGGTGACGGGCATGTTGTCGTTGAGAACAGTGAAGATTCTTTTCAGGAATGAAGGTGTAAGATGGTCGAGCTCAGTACCTGGGCTCAGGGAACACTTTGTGGCTTTTGCCTTTGCTGAAGGTGTACTGAACTCTCCTCGGGCTCTTGCCGTATCATCACGGAGTGATCCCTTGCTTCTCGTCCAGACTTGTGTTGCCGAAAGTGATATGTGTTCATCGTCAATGTTCATGTCTGTGGGAAGAGTAACGTCTTCTGCAGCTAAAGCTGTGATTTCTCCAGAAGTTGAGGCTGTAGTTTCTTCCGTAGCTGACCATGTATTTTCTTCTGTCGGCGCATGGACTTCTTCTTCCAGCTGTAACATTTTCTGCTCTTGCTCGAGCTCTGCAGAAGACGTGGCAGATTGTACTAAAATTCGTTCTTGCATGCCAGAAGCAACGTCTGAATCACTCTGCTCATCCGAAATTGCCATGATAGCCTCCGAAAGTGGTACCTTCTCTTCCTCGACCTGCTTCTCCAGCTCTCCAACAGCAACTGATGTAACTGCTGCATTCTCAGCACTTTGTGGAGCCTTGTCTGCAACAACATCAGCTCCTTCTTCATCTACTTCGAGTGCAAAACTCACGTATTAGTCCACTATCCCTTCTCTCCCAGTCTTTCACCGCCACAAGCCCACCAGCCAAACATATCTTCTTCAGCGCCTTCTTCGGTGACAACTTTTCAAGGTCCGCATCTTCCCCATCCTCTGGTACCACCACCTCTTCGATGATGTTCTCCTTGTCCTGTTCACCTCCCACCTCAAACCTCTTCCAAATCGTCCTTGACTTCCCATCAATAGAGATCGTAGTTGATCTGGGCTGGCGATCCCAAGCGCGATGAGTGCGCGCGTTCAAAGTGGCTGGATTGAAGCATTTGCGCGGTGTGAGGGCTGTAGGTGAAGGTGGATGCCTAGGGGAAAAGGACATGATGTGTTAGATTCGTGGTCGCGTGGTCTGATGGTTGGAAAAGCTGGGAGCGCTCATGTAAGTACCATAAGCCTCTCAGTGCATTGTTATTGTCGTTGTCGATCTCGTTGGTGGGGTGGGCGAGGAATGTGGGTGGCATTTTGAGGGTGGTGTGCGCATGAGGTGCGCGGAAAGGCCTAAGTTAGTGTAATGAAGCTTTAAGTGATGGTAAAGTATAGATCGGAGCAATAGGCAGTGGTACAATGGAGGAGATTCGTTTCGTCTCGTCTGGTTGGCATTGCATCGGCTCAAACAAGTCCAAAACAACGCAAGGGCTTGGCATCTCTACCGCTGCAACGGGCCGATAAGCGATAAGCCTTATCGGAGAAGCCCTAGGAGCCCTAATCGACCTTGAAACCTCAGGATCATACATTTAAAATCATTCAGCAACAACACCGACATCAACGACCACCTTATCCCCTCGCCACACTGAACCCCCTCTCCCACCATGCCACCACCAAAAGCTACCCCTAAAGTCAACGTCGCCCCCCGCTTACCTCCCCTCCCCAAGCTCCGTGTGCGACGCCCGAATAAAGCAGAAGTGAATCCTTGCGCTGGTATAATGGCATCGGTATTGGGGTGCTGGGCGAGTAACGGACAGAGTGCAGAGGGTTGTGTGGCGCTGGAGCAGCAGTTGAGAGCTTGTATGGATATTCCGGTAAGTCAACAGTTCTTGAAGACTGCTGGAAACAGCCCGGACGCTTGACATGGACATGGAAGATGCCAGAGTTTCGAGAGAGAATTCGCTGACGAACTACATGTGCGCTGCAGAGACCGGAAAAAGTAAAGAAGAGCAACATCAATTACCATCTTGGACGAATGTATCCAAACTTTGGTGGACCGACGAAGACCAAGAAGTGAACGCAAACCTGGCTGGTCAATTAGTGGTATCACTATGACCTCGCTATCGTCACGAACGACAAGGCAGGTCTGGGGGTGCGAGGTGCATTGGAAGAATGAAGTCGACAGAGATGATCGAAAGACTCTTGAGTTTCTGTGGATGATACGACGATCTTATGGTGTCAGGCTCGGTCGAGGAACCGAAGGAGGTGAGCATGGAGAGAGGACATAGACGTGGGATACTGCATAGCATTCTAGGACTTATACAGAGAGGGAAGAGAACATATGGTATATGGAATGTGAGAATCTGGATGTGTAGAAGGAGCTTCGGCTCTTCTATCAAGGAGTAAATGTACAGGAGAAGCCCGGCGGCACAGAACAAGACAGCTTCGTCACACCTCTTGGAGGCGTCACTGCTCGGTAATAACCTCCCAAACGCCGTCCATGTATGTATGCTGAAAGGAACATTATGAGAAAAGACCACGACCATGGACAGTCTGTGTTTCCAGGCCTCACGGACCTCTTGACATTCCTTGTTTTGCCTGTCTCGATATTAGTATTGGGTACAAACACAATTCACGGAGTACTATGACTTACCTTCATCAGCTCAATCCTTGCTTTCAGATTCTGCGTCACCTCTGCAGCCCTTCTCCAGCTTTCTTGTCCAGCCACTGCACCACCACCAGCAGTTCCACCAGATCTTGAGCTGATCATCGATGCCGGTCTGCTTATACCAGTAGTCGTCCTTCCCGGACCACCATTCACCGCACTCGCAGCGTTCCTGCTCACACCCACGAACTCATCACTGTGCGGGTCTCCACCACCTGCCGGTGACTGTCCTCGAGGTGCACCATACATCGTATTCGGCCTCATTCGTAACGGCAAACCTTCATTTGATAGTGTTGAACCTGTCTCGTGTGCAGCTGAACGACTGGAGGCAGCACTGATTGGGCGTACTGGCGACGTATTTGTTCTTGAAGGACGAGCAAGAGCAGTAGGCCCGTCGAGACCTGCGGAAGGGCTCAGCATACGTCCGAATTTACTTGCCATGGTATCAACTTCGACATCCATATTGTTTTCCTTACCTTCTCGTGCATGTGGATCTATCGGACTGATCATCTTCCGTATCGGCTGGATAGAAGTAGATGTTGAGTCGTTATAGTCCACTGTACGGTTGTTGTTGGCATTGATAGTCGAATCTTGGAAGACGTCGTTGTTGTAATTCGAGTTGTCATTGTAGCTATTGGTATTGGTATTAGAGCGATTCATTTGATTGATCTCGCGCTTAAGTCGATCGACTTCACGTTGTAGTTGTGAAGCCGTCTGCTCAGCTGTTTCTGCGTCGCTTCTTGCGCGAACAAGCTGTGTCTCCTTCGCTTTGATGCTCAGGACATCTCGAGTGTGATCCTCAATGAGCTGTGCATTTTGATCTTGTAACTCATGTACTTGAGAGCTGAGTTTGCTTTGCTCTGCGCGAAGACGCTCGTTGGCGATCTTGAGGCGCTCTGTTTCCCCTCGCAGTTCTTCGAGCTCTTCTAGCTCTGCTGAGGTGAGAGTGAGAGGGTTTGCGGGTGCGGCAGGTGGTTGTTCAGGCATGGCTGAAGGTGGCTTGGCAAGAGTCCGTCCTGTCAGTGCTCGTGCAATCTTCGGAGGTGGTGCTGCTTCATCGTCGTATGCTGAAGCAGTCGTTGGCTGCTTTTGCGGTGATGATGAGCCTATTGGCTTCTTGCCCGCGAGCCCAGCACCTGGAGCCTTGAGACCAAGTCGACCTGCAGGAGGAGGTTTTGCCATGCCTGTGCGGGCTGTAGGCTTCGGCTGCAATGGTGCTGGTGCTTCTTCTACAGGTGCAGGCGTTGGCGCTTTGCGGACTACTGGTGCTGACTTTTTGGTTCCGAGAGTAGGCTTCTTGGTAGCAGCAGGTGCAGCGGCAGGCTTTGGTGGTGGAGCAGCCGCTTTTGGCTTATACTTTGCTCTCGTCTCTACAGTTTCACAGAACTCTTTGATCTTCGTCTTTTGAATATCCGTCAAATGTTCAAAGTGGGTGTTCATGATGCGCTCGCCCATCATTTTCAGCAACGTGCCTAGAACTTCTGCACCAGCATCTCTTTGCGGCCCTGCAGAGTCAGACAGCAGCTTGATTGATGCATCGGCGATAGTCTTGACTTCGGGAATGCTGGGGGCCTCTTTCGTTGTTTTTAATGCTCGAACAAGGACTTTTGTGGTTTCCAGTTTCACTTGAGGATTCTTGTTTCCTAGATATTCTATCAACGTCTCAAGGTAGTCGGACATGGTCGACGTGGCGCAGATTGCATCGAGGGCTGCTCCAAGTGCATCTGTGACAGTTTGTTTTCGCTCCTTGAGCCTGTCTAATATTGCCCCCATCACAACAGGACGATACTTGCCAAAGTTTCTCTTCAATCCTTTTGCTAGCAGCTCAACACAGTTTCCAGCCACAGTCACGACCATGATGTTCGCATCCTTCATGCACTTTGCTAGTGCAGACATGATTTCCATAAAGTTGCTATCTTCAATTGCTGGGGCATTGACAGCAGTCTGAAGATCGTCGAGCGCTTCCTTCCGGTCTTTCCATTTGGTTGATGCTAGCCTGTCGAAGAGGTCCTTGGGTAATTTGGCCATAACATCCACAGCAAGCAACTCCGGTTCAAGATCAACTTCCTCTTCTGCATCTTCGCCTACATCTGCGTCTTCTTCTTCCTCTGCATTACCAGCCTTTGCCACTATCGCTTGCTGTGATTTCAGTAGTCGTTCCGCTTTCGGTCCTGGCTCATCTTTGACCTTTTCAAACAACTTCTCCAGATCCTGTTGTTGGACGGGCTTTAGATCGTTCCAGAACAGAGGTTTCATGCTATCTGTCAACCATCTGTACAGCTCCACTGTCAAATTCTGTGCTTCGGCGCGGACATTCTTGTCGGCATGGCCATATGCCTTTGGTAAGGTCTTCAATATTGGTTTTGGGTCGACGACTTTTGTGCCGAAGGCGTGACATATGGCAGTAAAGGCCGATAGTGTCGCAGCAACGATCTTTGGCAACTTATGAGCCAGTAGAGGTAGCAACTCTTCGATAACAGGGTCGGCTTTGTCCATCTCGACGTAGAGGAGGAGGGCGTCCATAGCTTTCTGTTTTGCAACTGGTTTGGTAGATGTCAAGCCTTTTTCTACTAATGGCGCTACCGCAGTAGCGCGAGTCCTGTTTTCTGCATCAGACTGTGCTCCTTTGGCGCAAATGTTGTAGCTTCTCACCTGGTACATCCCTGCAATTCGGCTACTTGCAGAAAGCTACAAAGAGCATTCAGGGCTTCCTGATGAGCTGCCACATTCGAATCTGTTACAGCACCTTTCCATAGACCCGGGTCTCTCAAAAACTCTTGTACTGTAGCATCTGCATCTGATTGCGCATTGTCGAACTCTTTTGCTGCTGCTTCATATGCCTCCTTTCTGACTTTCCAGTTTTTGTGTGCGAAGCGATCTGGTAGTGGTAGCGAGCTGAGATCTTCCTCTTGATCCGCCATATTGTTATTTGAATGTGCGATCGTAGATAGTCTTGCTTGTGGTCATCCGAGGGTGAGGCACGATCAGTCGTCTGATGCTCGAAACTCCTTGCGAATGGATGTGTTGACTTTGATAGTTTCTTTTTCGCCGCCGGCGCGGTATCGATGCGAGCAAGCCAGCGGATCAGGCTTCGAGTTCTGTTGATGATCAAGCGTTATCTAGGATTGCGACAATGGGCCAGAGTTGAAGGTGTTTCAGTACTTCGTTGTTTGTAAACAATGGAAGGATCTCACATGTCAAAAAGGCGTTTCAGATCAATGCAAAGGCATTCAATAATCTATCACAAGCTGCTCTATTTTCTGTAAATCTCGATTGACGAGAGTGTCATTGTAAGACTCGTCTCAGTCTCCCAGCATTGCGCATCGCGTCTCGTCTCGTGCGAATCGACGACAGCATCTCGAATAACCAATATCGTGAAACACCACAAATACGGATGGCACGAAGAAAGACGTCATGAGCCAGCTCCTTGCGCCGCGTCAGGCAGATGAACTGTGTGGTTGTTTTCGTCTCAATCTATAACGACTGATACTAATTGATGCAGACATAAAGCCATAATCGCCTACCTGACTTCTGCCGGCCTTTCAAGCACTGCGACTGCCTTACAAGAAGAGCTCGGTCTCAGCACGGAAACATTCGATGATACGATACGCAAGAAGTACGAGGGCTTGCTAGAGAAGAAATGGACGAGTGTGGTCAGACTACAAAGGAAGATCCTCGATCTGGAAAGCAAGAATGCAGCTTTACAAGCAGAACTGGACTCGGCGACACCAACATCACTATCGAGGCACAACCAGGATCCATCGAAATGGCTGCCAAAATCGCCCGCGCGACATACTTTGCAATCGCACCGATTGCCAGTAACTTGTGTTGCGTTCCACCCTGTTTTCTCCTCGATAGCATCAGGATCAGAAGATATGACTATCAAGATATGGGATTGGGAGATGGGAGAGCTCGAGCGCACCATCAAGGCACATACCAAACCAGTGCTTGATGTAGACTTTGGAGGACCGAAGGGAGGAACGCTGCTTGCATCGTGCTCGAGCGACACACAGATCAAGTTGTGGGATCCTGCAGCAGACTACAAGAATGTGCGCACATTGCCAGGGCATGATCACTCCGTTTCTGCTGTCCGCTTTATACCTTCCGGCCTGCCAGGCGCGCCGTTGTCTGGCACTCTGTTGGCCTCAGCCTCGAGAGATCAGACAATTCGTATCTGGGACGTCACAACTGGGTATTGCATTCGTACTCTACACGGTCATAGTGATTGGGTCAGAGACGTTTCGCCGAGCTTCGATGGACGATGGCTACTCTCAGCTGGAAATGACAAGGCACCAAGAGTATGGGATCTCAATACTGGAGACTCCAAGGTTGTCTTTCTAGGACACGAGCATGTTGTCGAGTGTTGCGTTATCGCTCCTCCCGCGACATACCCATATCTTGCGGCGTTGGCAGGTTTGAAGAAGGCGCCAGCCTCTACCAGCTCAGCAGAGTTTGTTGCTACTGGTGGTCGTGATAAGCTCATCAAAATATGGGACGCTCGAGGAAGCTTGGTCAGAACGCTCATTGGCCACGACAACTGGATTCGTGCGCTTGTTTTCCATCCTGGAGGGCGCTATCTGTTGAGTGTCTCAGATGACAAGACGATACGATGCTGGGATCTGACACAAGAATGCAAGTGCGTAAAGACTCTGGATGATGTACATGGCCACTTTGTGACATCATTGAGGTGGGCGCCCAGTGTTTACAAGGAAGCAAGCATGAATGGGACGAACGGGCACGCTAAAGAGGGTGCATCTACAAAGGGGATTGAAGAGACGATGAGATGTGTCCTAGCTACTGGCAGCGTTGATCTTCACGTTCGCATCTTCGCATCTTGAGATTTCGAACGGAGAAATTAGCTATCATTGCTCACATTGCTATTACTGGCTCTCGGACGTCCTGGCTTCTCAAACTCATTCGCTGAGGATCAGCTAATAGATTGTTGCCTACTATTGAGCGCGCTTCATCGCGGTTTCCGTCTACTTCCAGGCTTTGCTAGTCTGGCATAGCCATGTAAGCGCGGCATTTTTCGAAAAAGAAGCAGACTATTACTAGCAACAAAGTCGTTGCTGTTCATTATCTCTGCTTACAATACGGAAGGCCTAATCTGTGATTGAGTTGGTCCTCGAGCCGCACAGCTGGTTGCTGGTTGGTGGCTAGTTCGACGTGTTTCAGAAACAGATCTCAATCAAAGATCGAGTCCTCGCGTTGCCCCGCCGTTTCATAGACAATCATTGTTCACGCTGCTTTGTCGCGTCGCGTAGATTGGATTGCTACTTCAGACAAACTCCTGCGCTCTATTGTGAGCCTCTCTCATCACGCCTTCCTATCTTTCTTTCCATTCTCAGAACCTTGCGCATCAATGGCCTCCGTCAACACCTCTCTCAAGCTCGGGCTTGCAAGGTCAGTCACACACTCAATAAACACATCCGCGCCACCTCTGACTTTGACTCTAGCTGCTTCAACTCTGAAGACTTCACCGACCTGATCATGAAATGTGGCCAACATCAATCCAAGGTTCATAAAGTCATCGTGTGTCCTCAATCCGACTCCCTCAATGGCCTCTGCAAAAGCGACATGAAGGTTAGTACGTTATTGAATTGATTCTTGTAAATGAATGCTTATTCTATCAGGAGAGCGTCGAAGGCGTCATCAAGCTTGACCATGACGATCCTTTCGTGCTTCAGGCCATGCTGCATTGGATGTACAAGTCCACCTACGATGATGACAATGGCAATAATCCGAGCCGTTGTTCTGCTATCGTCTTTAATGTCCAGGTCTATGCTATCGCAAACAAGTACAACGTGAGCGAGCTCAAAGACCTTGCGCTTGCATCGTTCACCGCGCAAGCCGGAGATCACTGGGACGAAGCAGAGTTCACACAGGCACTGCGTCTTACTCACGACGATGACAAGTTCCCCCAACATGACACGGCCATGGCCGAGGCCGCACGAGCACAGCTGCGTGTTCATGCTGGAGATCTCATGGAGTCCGAGAAGTTCATGTCGATGATTGACCAGGTTGGTGGCATTGTTCTCTCAAGTGCTATCAGCAATGTACAGCGACATCGATTTGGTCAAGAAATCCAAGTGTGCTTCGTGCAACAGCATCAAGAAGTACAAGTGTGGTAACTGCTCTCAAATCATTAGGATGGATTGTGTCAAGGTCAAGACACAAGGATACTGTTATCATTGCGGTTCGAATTTCAACTGGGCCAAATACGAGCAGAAATAGGTGGGTCAGAACTTGCAAGTCTTGCTCGCCGGTTCAGGATGAGGAGACTGGGTTGACCGGTCCGAACTGAGTACGGCTTCTGCCATTGTTTGACTACGTCAATCACTTCGGTCTCACACACTGTTCCAGTTCACTTCGAATGTACACAACGGAACTTTCAAACCTTTGCAGGAAACAAATCTCGTCTACTATTCAACTTCCGCCTGCCCAATTTCTTCTCAATCACTTCTTCGTCTCTCAATCCACAAATGATATGATACATCAATACATTGAAATGCCTGCCACACTAATGCCCCCTGTCACATCATTCCGATCCCTCACACCGATACATGCCCTAACTCCAGATTTCCATGCGCAAAAGTGATGAAATTGATTTACCACAACGTCGTCAAAATACCACTTCAACCCAACCAAAAAACAGCAAAAGACATTGGTCGCCCTCCCTCAATCAGTAACTCTAGCAAAGACAAGCTCAAGACCAATCAAACAACAAAGATTCTGCATGATCCACCCCTGAGGAGATTCCTGGCGTGGCTACACTCACTTACATACTAGCAACAACAATCGCAGAACCAAGACTTAAGTGCGGCACAATCATCACGCTACGGAGAAACGAAGCACAGGCATACCACGTCAGCATTTCGATCTTGAAGCATGCTCGATTGGAAGTCACGAGAGCATGAGACAATGACCTCTGATCTTAGCGCGTACACAAAGAGATTTCCGCAAAGCACTTACACAACTCGAACATCAACTTGCAACAGAACCTTTTCATCTTCCCATCCAAAGCATTCTAACGTGCTTGCTTGCAAATTATGTCGTATTTTGTGCTTGAATGATTGACTCATTGTACATCATATTGTTGTTACGTGGAATTGGGTATATCTATCTATCATATTTGCAGCCATTGACACATAAAAACATCTGAGCACGCTACGTGACATACAAACATGGACTTCGTCAAATAAAGAAGCCACTCGCAAGGACTTTTATCTATATATGCCCATTCCGTTTCACCCTGCCAAAACTCTGATATTCTCAAAGCCCAGCCCGTCTCCTTCCCTTTGGAAACATATAACTCAAGTAGGCTTATCACAGCCAATCCTCCCAAGTAGATCCTTCCTATCCGCGAGACTCGCCGCTCCTCCAGTCCCGGGCTTCCTCTTACTGACTTTACTCATCGGACTCGGTCGACGTCTCACCATGTTACCACCCGCATTCCCACCCTGCCTGTTTTCCTGCAAATACGCAGACTGCAACGGCGGTATCGTTCTCTTCTTCTCGCTCACAAACACCGGTACGTTGGTGCTCTTCTTGATGTTGACCTCGTCGTCTTCAAAATAGATATCGGCGTCATCCTCTTCATCAGCTTCGCCCTCGTCATCACTCCTCGTGTCATCTGCACCTTTACCCGCCACAACTTTTGCGGCAACTCGTACAATCATCACAAACCACACTATACAGAGCGCCTGCAGTAATCCGAGCAACATCATGAATGTGTACTTGATTTTATCGTTGAAAAAGAACTCGCCTCCAGGACGGAAATAGGGTTGGAGTACGTTGTACAGAAATTCGTGGCCGGGGCCGTTACCGCGAGCGTCGTCGGAAGGGTGAGCGAGGGAAGAGGAGAGTAGAGTGCCGGATCCTATTGAGGAGTAGCGGCCATTGGGCATTGCGGTGGGGACGTCGCGGTAGATGGAGTAGCAGACTAGGTTGTAGAGGACGTGACGGAAGAGGAACCAGGAGAGGATGAAGAGGCCAAACATTGCGTCGCAGACCCGCTGGAAGCCGCAATATTTGAGTACTTTGGCAGACTAGAATTTCGTTAGCTTGAATGTTGACGCCTCGTGCTTCTGATTGCCAGCTGGGCGACGTACAGCGAGGAAGATATCGACAATATCCATTAAGAAGAGAATCACATTGCCGACTCGTGTTTGGTAGTAGCCGTAGCTGCAAAATAAGAGTGCACAAGTGATGATGTGATGCGTAAACATCTGCCAGTGGTCTTTTCGACGCTCTTCAATGTTTACAACGACAATTTGCTGAAGCCAGAATGCGAATTGAACGAGGTAGTACCATTTCATGAGACCGTCGATTTGGATGTGTGGCCAGCCTGCCCAAAGTTCTTTCAAGTTAAGCCAGTATGGTGAGTTGTACATAATGTACTGTAAAGCACGAATCTGTTAGCCTCAACCCCTGACATCTGCGATTTTCAGGATCTAACATACCAATCCAATACTGCTCGACAATCCGTCATAAATCACAACCCACCCTTGCTCTGCGAATCGCGCCTTGCTTTTCTTCGACTTCAATCCACACTTTTCAGCCGCCGGCAGCAGAAGGTACGACATCACGCCCGCGCGCAGACCCGTGAAGATGACAATCCAGTACGCAACAAAGTAGAGATCCTCTGGCCCGCGGCCGTAAGTGGAAGTGGCTGGATCATAGTAGGAAAGTCGGAAGAAGGTTCGTGTCTGTGGTCGTACTCGAGGGAAGCAAACGTGCGTAAGATAGAGGAGGGCGATGAGGTTTAATGCGAGACCTGTGTCGTGTGGTCAGTGGTGCTACACTTCTGGACGCGCTCATTCGCGAAATGGAGCCTTTCAAGTGGTGACTGTAATCACGACGTCAGACAAGTCTCGACATACCAACTTGGTGTTCGACAATCCACGAGCAGATAGTGTCGAACAGGCTGTCCTCTTTTCGTCGTCGACGCTTTCCAAGCATTTTGCGCGCATTTCCTGGGTTGACTGATGGATGGACTTGCTTTAAGTCTTCTTCCGATGGTACTGGGAGGTTGTGATGGTGTGCTGTGCCGCCATTGCTGCCATGGTTTTCCTCCTCATTGTACGATTGTATGTATATGCCGTGCTCAGGATTGTTCATGATAGGCGAAGAGAACGAGCGGGCGGTATTGAGAAGAGGAGGGTGTTTTCGTGAAGGTAGATGTCACTTTGGGATACCACTGACCAACAGCACAATACCGGACAGAGAAGGAGAGGATGGTGGAATTCGCTGGCTGGCTAGATGCAACGAAAGCGATTCGTTTACACAACTTTCTGAAACGCGACCCCCTGAGTTCTTGGCGTTGAGAACTCATTGGGGAAATAACGCATTGACCAATGCCGTCCAGCTGATTGTCAGCAGAAGACGACCAGCTTACGACAACAATGATCCTTTTGCTTTCAAGGACAAGATTATATGAGATGTCAGCTCCTTCGTCAGTCTTGGGAACACCGTCTTCATGATGTTGTCTGCCATGTCACTACCTCTGTTCCAGGATACTACCAGATCCTGCCTCCAACTACACAAACCAACATGAGAGAAGCAAGCAAGGACGGTACCTTCTCTCTCTGCAAATTCGTGTTCTTAGCACAAATATAAATCTTGATAGCGGCGGACATCGATGTAGCGCAGAAACAACAGATAATCCAAGCAGTTTTCTTTAAAAGTTGACTAAACAAGAAAAGGGAGTATCTTCAAACTAAATCATAACCTATGTAATATATCGCGCCTTCCAATGCGTCCAATCTCCATCTCATGCCCTGAACCCACCCACTGTCGCCCTTACCCCCTTCGTACCCTTCCACGGCTGTCCATTGAAGCAATCCCTCTGAATCGTGACATCCTTTCTCGTCGTCTCAAACAGCTCAAAGTCAAACGTTCTGAACACCGTCGCCAACGTCAAGTAGGTCATAGCGTTTGTCAAATTGACACCAACACACATCCGGCTGCCCTTTGCGAATGGTACCAAGTACTTCCTGTTTCCCTTTGGCAAGTCGGTAATCTTAAAGCCAGCAGCGACACGAGCCTGGTCGCATTCGTAGCTAGTCCAGCGCTCGGGCTCGAAAATCATGGGCTCAGGCCAGTACTCAGGGTTGAGGTGGATGAAGTGGGAGGTTTGCGAGACAGGTGTGCCAGCTGGAATGTCGTAGCCGCCGTATTGCAGGACTTCCTCTGTGGCTATGCGAGGAAGGCGGACGGTAACAATGGCGCTGATGCGGAGACCTTCTTGGATGATAGCGGTGAGGTAAGGGAGTTTCTCGAGATCGTTGACTTTGATGTTGTATTGTGCGAGACCGTTTTTGCCTTCGGGCATGACTGTTTTGAGTTCGTCTTGTAGACGCCTGAGCATGTCGGGGTTGGCGAGCATGAAGTAAGAAATCACTGTGAGAAGTTGGGTGATGGCTTCACCGCCGGCAATGATGACGATTTTTGACTCATCAATCAAGCGTTGAGGCTCCTTCTCGCTGGCGGGGAGCTTGCCGTTAAGGATCTCGGAGAAGATGGTTGGGTCGCCAGAGGTGGTGGATTGCTTGAGGTCTGAACCATCAGTAACACCCTGCTTCTTGGCTTCGGCGGCAAGGAATCTGAGAGTCGCATCACGGCAGAGCTGGAAGAAACAGTTAGTAACAAGAATCGAGGACGGCGTGTATATTGAAAAACTTACTTCGCCAGCCTTGAAGTAGAGTCCGAGAGTCTTGTCAACAGCATACAGTGTTTGCCATCTGAGCTTCTGCAATGGTACTGTACACCACGGGATATACCTGATCAGCCTTGAGCTCTCAAAGGCAGTGATCATAGCTTCCTTCCACTCTCCATCGAAGCCAGGCGCCTTGAGACAGTTCCAGCATTCAGCTTCACCAAAGCAGTAATAGCTGACAACATCCAGAGCCAAACTCATGTAAGCAGCACCAAAGTCAAAGGGCTCGTTGACGTCCATCTGACGTTTCATGCCGTCAACGAGGAGACCGACCTCTTTGTGGAGGAATGGCTCAAGGGCGAGAATAGACTGTTTAGAGAAGAACGGGTTAAGGGCACCGCGACGAAGTCTGTGAACATTGTGTGACTCAGTTGCGAAGGCGGAACGGGCAGCTCCAGCAGCATTGGTGAACCAGGTGTATCTGTGATGTGTTAGAAGACCAATCATCATTAATATTCAGTATTTGAATTGACATACTTATCACGCTTTGCACCTCCACCAGCATAAAGAGTCTCGTAAAAGTCCGCATCGTTGACGTGGATCTCGTGAGGGTTGATTCTGACAATAGGACCTGCCACAAGTCAGTTACTGTCACATCATACTGCTCGAGGTGTTCTACCATATTTCTCATGCATGCGCTGAATCTCATTGAAGAACTGTCCTTGTTTTATGACATCCCAGTAGAATTCATATGCTTTAGTGGCAGCAGTAATCTTAGGTCCGGGAAACTTTGCCAAAGGGTGGAAATACAGGTTGTAAATCACCGACCATGCGATGTACAAGATCCATGCAGCTGAAAGCCCAGTCAAGATGAGTAGGGTTGTTGATGTTGGAAGGATTGCAGATAGTATGCTGCTAAGGGAAGCCATTGCGTCGGGTGTGATTGGGAATGTGATTGATGTGAAGGATAGTGCTGAGTGAGATATAATGCATGACTGAGGAGGACGGGAACACAGTACATATACTCACGCGAGCGAGGAGCTTACTCGATCAATCAGGACAAGCGTTCCTGCCTTCGGCACGTTCCTGCATTTTTGGATAGTCTAAGACAACGAGCCGATCTTGTGAATTGGAGTGCTAGCCAGTGGATGGCCTTGAACCTGCTGGTGAATAGGTAAGCCACACCCGCAGGTTTTTAGCGTGGCATAAGCGGTGTGCAAAGGCAGCTTCGCCGCGAGCACAACTCTCCTATGATGACGGATAGTTGCTGGCGATCCCACGGCGCGATTTAGTAGAATTGGTGAAGCAGCAGCAAAACGCGTCCCATCGTCGAATTTGTTGTCGTTCGGGTCCAATGAGCTCGTGCAAGCTAGTCAACTGTCAAGACACCCAGACTCTCCTCAGCAGTTTCGGCCTTGGAACCAGAGGGCGAGCCATGTTGCATGTTGATCAGAGGAACACGTCCCGGCGGGGACACTGAGTTGGCGAAAAGCTAGGAAGCGTTTTAATGTGGTTAACAAAGGACGATAGGGACACCTTCACTGATCGTGGTGCAAGGTGGGTTGCAGACCCTTAGTCACGGCAACGTTGCGCTTTCATCCACAGGACATCGGAGAATTCGATAGCGCAAAAGCAAAAGCTGTTCACGGTCGCGACAGGTTGCACGTTGGAGGTCGTTGGTGCGCGTGCGATATCTCCTTGGGAGACTCGCCCAGGATCTTCAATAACGTGAAATGACAATGGACAGCATAAGTTTTGCACGGAAGTGCTGGGCGCACGCATCACACAAGTGAAGAGGTTAAAGAGGTGAAGAAGACGTGAGGTTGAGATCTCCTAATTCGAGCATGCAGATCCCGAATCTTGCCGTATAGCCGCTAGCCACCGAGTGACCTTTACAAAGTCTTTATCCTTCAAACATCTTATCTTGGATTGCGACGAACAGCCGAAAGACTAGTCATGACAACAGCGTGGACAAATCCACAAAACTAGTAGTTGGAGACTGCGGCTCATGCAGCCTCTCAGTAGCGCCGCAGACAGCGTGGTAGCGAACCGGGGAAGAGCTCTGAAATTCCTGAACCAGGGCACCTCATTCGAGAGAACCACAATCCCTGGCCTGGGCGACGGACATCGTCATCTACGTTTACTTTCGCAACACTCCTTCCTTGGTTCTTGATTGGAGTAATACTGTCAAGACATGGATTGTCGAGCACGAGCTACGCCTTCTCTACCGTCCACGTGAGATGGTTGCGACAAACCTCTGTTTAGAAACTGGTTGCGGAACTTACCATCATAGTCTGAGAAGATGTTCGTGGATGACAATAGAGACAGCAAGAATAGCACGCATCGGTCACAATGAGATTGGGTCATCGTAGATGACAGTCTTCCATGTTCGAAGTCGTGGTTCATGATAGTATGGATACCATGCAATCGTGATGGCATTTCCTGGCAGACTCTCTCACTTCAGTGGACTCTTCCTGATAGCCCATAGGTAATTCCCCCAATCCTCTCCTCCTCTTGCTTCCCTCCATCCTACCCCAGGCACATATAGCACACCCATTGCTCGCGGACTTTCCCAGCCAGGTTTCGCCTCAAAGTACTTCCTGACCTCAGGTTCATTGATATATTTCGCCCAGTCATGCGTGCCTCTAGGGACAATCCGTAGTATATCTTCCGCGAACAGCTTCGTCGTCACCCAAGAAGTCCAGGTTCGTGCGATTGTAGACATTACAAACCAGCCACCAGGCGCAACGTGAGGCGTTAGAATGTCGAGGAAGGCGTGTGGTGAAGAGACATGTTCGAGCACTTCCCATAATGACACAATGTCATAGCCTTGGTCATTTTGTATATCCTTGCCTGCGTCTCCCGTGTTTGTTGCAACTGCACTGCTTAACCCAACCTTTGCGACTTCCACTCCCACATCAGCCTGCGTTTTCATTTTGGGCAGGTCCTCAATTCCGCAATTCAGATAACTCAATCTGCCTGTCTCCCATAGATTCGGGTCTCGTCGTGCATGCTCCTTTGCAATCGCTAAAACCTCGCTACTGGGATCAACACCAGTGACTGAGCTTACACCTGGCATCCGTGCTGCAGATTCAGCAAATATACCGCCACCACAGCCAACATCAAGATATCGAAGACCAGCCTCTTTCGAGCCGAGCGGAAGATTTGGCATCAGTCGTGGAGGGTCAGCTTGGGATGTGAGGCATAAATTGATGAAGCGGTGGCGAAGAGGATTCATGAGGTGGAGAAGACGGGATGGGCCATGCGGATCCCACCAGCTGGAGGCGAGTGCGTTGAAGTGGGAGACCTCTGTTGGGTCGACTGAGGAGGCATTGCTAGGTGTTGATGAGAGGCTGCGGGTTGATTGTTGGACGATCGAGGCTAGTGGTCGTTGATATGACTGTTGTGCAAGGAGGGTGCGTAGTGTCGTAGGGAGCTGGAGAAGATTGGCAGTTGCCTTTGTTCGTGTTGCTGCCATGTTAAGCGGCCGGAGTTTGTCTGCTGCTCACGTCATACGTAGTTGTAGTTATCTGAAAAATATGTTCGTACCGTAGCTGAAGTGAGCTGGAGAGAGGTGACCTCAGGTGAGCTAATTCCGTACCTACCCTGCAAGTTTACTTGATCGACAGCAAGGTCATCAGAACTCTACAAACAACACCGCTTAACACACCTGCTTCGCCTCGTGCCGATCCAGCACCATGAACAGCATCCGCCAGATTCAAGAGCTGAACAAGCGCGAGCTGGAGGCGGGAATGTGAGTCTTCTAAATCACCATATTCCAAATGTTCGAATCTAACTAATTCACCAGCCAGTTCCACCTCTGCATCATGGCACAACGACTACCGCGACACTGCCTTCGTCTACGTCGGCGGTCTACCCCTTGAGTTGTCCGAAGGCGATGTCATAACGATCATGTCACAGTTTGGCGAACCAACATATATTAATTTGGTACGAGACAAGGATACTGGGAAAAGCAAAGGCTTTGCGTTTATCAAATATGAAGATCAACGGAGTACCGATCTTGCAGTGGACAACTTGGGCGGCGCAAAGATTATGGACAGAATATTAAAGGTGGACCATACGAGGTACAAGGTCAAGGAGGGAGAAGTTATCAAGGACAACACCTATGGCGAGACGGAAGCTCCAGCGATCGAGAATGAGGTGGAGGATGTGGACGACAGGAGGAAACGACGAAGAAGAAGTGGGACGGAAGAAGCAGAAGAGAGGCGACCCATGCTGAAGGAAGAAAAAGAGCTGGAACAGCTTATGATTACACATGATGACGACGATCCAATGAAAGAGTATCTTATACAACAAAAGCGAGAGGAGGTGGCGGAAGCTATTGAGAAGTACCAGTCCGAGCGCAAGAGCAAGAAGCATGGTGAGAGGCGACATAAAGACCGACATCACAGGTCAATTAGGGACGGCGACAGGGACGACGGCGGTGACAGGCGGCGCCATTCAAGAAAGGCAAAGCACGAGGGAGACGATAATAGCAGTCGTGAGAGGCGTCACTATCATCGACGGCCCAAGGACGAAGACCACGATCATGATCGGAATACCAAGAGCAGCAAGGATACAATCAGTAGGCCTCGAAGGTCTCGCAGCAGAGACGAGCCTCGTCGTGAAAGTATCTTGCAAAGACCATCCAATAGTGATCGACAGCTGCCGTATCGAGATCGCACAGAGTCCGGGTAGCGTCGTTAGTGGCCAGAGATGTCAAGACTAGAAGATAATGTAATGATGAAGGCTTCGAAACACTTTGTCTCATATCAATCATTGATCTCCCAAATGCTGTCAGATTTTAGCGCGTTTCAAGTCGCGTCAGGGTCTTTAGCCCAAATAGGAAGGGACCAACATCCGGCGTTCGTCCCTTCATTCCACTTTCTCCCATTCCATCTCCAACAAACATCATTGCTTACGCTCTCCTGACCTATCGCTCTCCTACAACCCGCTACCACCCTACATATACAACACAGTCACTTTGTAGACCCTCAACGCCGTCAAGATGAACTCTGTACGTCAATCCCAGATGAAGAATTGCAACAAAGGAGATTGCTCTACAGCCTCTATCAATCGGCGCATCACAAGAAGTCACCACTGAGAGTTGTGCTGACTTCTCCTCCCGCAGATCAAAGCAAGAAAGAAGAAGAATGTCAAGAAGGGAATCCAATTCTGCTTGATGGTTTGCGGTCAATCAGGAACAGGTGAGCCAGAAGCACTAAACAGTGTCAAATTATTTCTCGCTAAGAGGCTCAATTAGGCCGCACTACATTCGTCAACACCCTTTGTGGCAAGACTGTCCTTCCGGGCAAAGAAATTGAGGATCCAGCCAATGCGCATCTCGAAGATGGTGTCCAGATTAAGCCACACACAGTTGGTAAGCATGGAGAGGCGAACCTCGAAGAAAGCGCAAGATGCTGACGGTATGGTGCCAAACTGACTGTGTAACATGAATAGAGCTTGAACTGGACGAAGAAGGTACTCGCGTCTCGCTGACTATCGTTGATACACCTGGATTCGGCGATCAGATCGACAATGAGGCTTGGTTGGTTTTCTTTGTGTTCGACCTTGAATAATACCTACTAACCCCGTATCAAGTTTCGGCGAGATTGTTGGTTTCCTCGAGCGACAGTACGACGACATCTTAGCAGAAGAGTCACGTATCAAGCGCAACCCGCGATTCAGAGACAACAGAATACATGTCATGCTCTACTTCATCACGCCAACAGGTCATGGGTAAGTTTTGCTTCAAGGATAAAAGGAGACATTACTGACCTAGCTTGAAGACTACGAGAACTAGATATCGAACTCATGAAGCGCCTATCACCTCGTGTCAATGTGATCCCAGTTATTGGCAAGGCCGACTCCCTCACACCTGCCGAGCTTGCAGAATCGAAAAAGCTCATCATGGAGGACATTGAACACTACCGCATTCCAGTATACAACTTCCCATATGATGTCGAGGAGGACGACGAAGACACAGTTGAGGAGAATTCAGAGCTACGAAATCTTATGCCCTTCGCACTGGTCGGTTCAGACGAGATTTACGAGATTGCTGGTCGCACCGTTCGTGCTCGCCAATATCCTTGGGGCCTGGTTGAGGTTGATAATCCACGCCACTGCGACTTCCTCGCTCTCCGCTCTGCACTTCTACACAGCCATTTGGCAGACTTGAAAGAAATTACGCACGACTTCTTGTACGAGAACTACAGAACAGAGAAGCTCAGCAAGAGTGTCAATGACGGAGCTAGCACACTGTAAGGATGCCTGATCCTCCAACAGGAATACATCCAGCTAACATATTGTAGTGACACAAGCATGAACCCTGAAGATTTAGCGTCTCAGTCTGTTCGCCTGAAGGAAGAGCAGCTTCGTCGTGAAGAAGAAAAGCTTCGTGAGATCGAGCAAAAGGTGCAACGTGAGATCAACGAGAAGCGTCAGGAACTGCTCGCTCGTGAAAGTCAATTGAAGGAGATTGAAGCACGAATGCAAAACAGAGAGACGAGCGTTGCTTTGACAGAGGATAGCGAGGCGAATTCTGGACGTGATGTATGAACTAGGCATGAAACGGGGGAGTGGACATGACAGCTTTGAGACGGCGTTTCATGGTCGGATGGCAGGCTCTACGTTGTGGGAAGGGAATTGGCAAGGCGAATGCACTCATCGTGCGGATGGCAGGTTTGGGCTTGAATATGGTTATATGGCGTACAGTGCATATACTACCCTCAAGATGAAAGCCTTATTTGAGCAGAGCATAACCGAGCACGAAGAGCTTTATTGGCTAGATTGGTAATTGTGCAACAACGTCTCGAGACTAGAAACGGTATAGGATGATTTTGTGGCGATGAGAGCACACGTTGTTTCCTGTCGTCTACCTTGTACCTGCAAGGCGGCTTGTCTGTCCGAAGAGACCATGATCAATCTCTTGCCCATTCTACCCTTGTCCTTCTCATCATTCGTCCATGACTGTCCGATGTTCCAGCGCCTTCCATCGTCATCATCACATCACATATCATATCATCAGAAAAAACTCCCACTACTATCCCCAGGTCCACTAACGCTCACAGCACCAGGCCATCCCATCCTCACTTGGACACTAGGACTTGCTCGTCCTCCTGATGAGCCGTGTGTATGCATTCGTTTCATCAATGGTCTGTTCGATGTTGACACGATGTTGAGTCCGCTCGCTTGGCTCGTACGTCCATCTGTGGGAGGCGAAAGGTGAAGATGTGCGTTATTATTTGGTAATGAGTGTGAACCTGGTGGCATTGTGGGACGAGTCGGTGTTGGTGTACTTGATTCCCCATTCGTATCGGTGGAGTGTAGTGGCAATATCAATGTAGTTGTTGATGTAGATGGCGTGGCTTGGGCATGGCCTTGCTTAAATCGCTTGGATTTGGCACTAGCGTCTACATCTGTCATTGTGCTTTGGTGCGCGGCGGAAGTGGATGTAGAAGTCGACTTCGAGACGTGACTGAGTCCACTACTTTTCGACGTGCTGGTACGGCGAACGAAGCGTTTCATACGTTGGCGGAGGGAGGAGGTGCGTGTTATTGTTTGCGAAGGCTCCAGTGGTGCTGCTTTGTTTGGTATCGTCGTTGAATTGGTGGTCGTGATTGGCGTTTGGTCAGATAGAGGGCTAGCGATGGCTGTGATTGGTGCAGGAGAAGTTGGGGATGTAGGTAGAGAGCGCTCGAAGCCGGAGAAGGAAAAGCTTTCGTAAGGTGTCGATTTCGGTTGGTAAGAGAAGTGAAGGGTTGGATCATCGTCGTCTTCGTTGGCTATGTTGTCGAGCTCTTCTTGTGCATCTTCATCTTCCTTAATGTACAGACGAGGGATTGTGGGAGTCGTGTGCACTCTCGGAGACATGGAAGGACGGGCAGGTGACGATGAGTCGCCCTGAAATGACCTTCCGCGCTGCGCAAGGAGGCGCCGGTTGCCGGAGCTGAATTTTGGCGTGCGTGTGGGTGAATGCTCATCAATTCCTTCTGCCTTGCTCATGGACGTATTGTGGTTGTCAAGGTATTGTGGTAGTATATCAGAGGGTGATGACCCTGAGGTTGAGACGCCGATGGCAGAGTCTTTTTTCATCATCATAGCCTCATCCATGTGTTCCACTTGGCCATCCGTGTAAGCCTCCATTTCCCACGGAAGTGTGAGATCTCTTGTTGATGTTGCTGGTGTTTCGTAATCCTGTACGTGAGCTCTGGTAGGCGAACGTAATGTGGAGGTATTAGACGGCCGATCATGGAGAGAAGGCGTGGTTCTGCGAGGAGAGGTGGGAAGCTCAACGGCATGTTCGTTCGACTGGCGTCTCGTAGACACATTGTCCGCCATAGGTGTCGGCGAATATTGGTTTTCTCCAAAGAACGGTGATGCTACTTCCAGATCAATCTCCCGGGGAGGACTGCGTCTCTTCCTCTTCTGCAAAGGTGAGTCATCGGGCCCTCCTTGCTCAGCAGCCAATATACTGCTCAGTGATTGAAATGCAGGATCTTCCGCGCTTCTCTCACCACCTCTTGGACTGCGATATGGCATAGGTGGAGAAATAGCACGATCAGAGACCCATCTATCGACTCTTGCGAAGCGTCCTTCTTGTGAAAGAGTATCGTCGCCGAGAATCTCTTCTGACGTCGGTTCGGATTGTCGAACGGACGAATGACGTGCTGACTTCCTGCGACTTGGACTTGAATGTGCTATTGAGAATTCTTCTCGCCCGTACAAGCTACCGAGATCACTTCTGCTGAGCACACTGAAGACTGGTGATTGTGGTTCCTCTTCATCTGCCTCTTCAATATCGCCTGTCGATCGCATTGTCGCAACACTAGGTATTGCCCTGATTGTCTTCCCTTCGTGCATATACATCGATCTCAATGTTACAGAGCTTGCTTTGGGCTGCTGTATGAATGATGGAACTCTAGGCATTCTTCGATGGTCCTTCTCTGGGGTTGTGAATGCTGGTCTTCTCCTTCCTCCTCTTTGAGGTGTACGTCTCTGCTCGGTTGTGTCTTCCTGCTCCTCCGATGTTGCCCTTAAAGTCATCATGCTCAGCTGAGTGCTCATCTTCGCCATCCTGAGTTCCTCTTCCAATCCTCTGACTCTATCTTCAAGGTCGCAAATTAGTACCACCGCCTCATCAACAGCTCTATCCCTCTTCTCCAGTTCTGATACCAACTCCTCATTCACTTCTTGCAGCTCCATGTTGTCCTCCTCTAGTCTTTGCATCCTTGCCATCTTGAGCTCCAGCCCATCAATCTTCGCACGCCGATGGTACACTTCCAACTTGAGGTCAAAGTTCTGCTTCGATAGCTTGTCAACGTGATCTTCCAGCTCTCTCGCACCCATCGTTCGAGGTGTTGAACTCGACCCAGCCATGCTATTGAGTGTCCTACTAGCACGTCTAGCACTATGTCGCGTCGCAGAACCCTCATGCCATGCTGTGTGTCTTGAATGTCCTTGTGAAGTACCGAAAGTGTAGGCAGCGTTCGCGCCAGAAGGAGTGTAGACTCCAGACATCCTGCGTGCTGTACTAGGTCCGAGTGGTGAACTCATGTATTCTCTGCCGCTGAACTGTCGTGCTCGATGTTGTTCTTCGTCGTCCCGCGAGTCGAATATGCTGTCGTCGCGCCCACGTAGGCGCGTGCTAGAGCTACGTCGATGGGAGGTGGAAGCGCTTGCGTGATGTGCGCGGAGACGTGATTCAAGGAGATCAGAACGAAGAGAAGGTGTTTGCGCCATGGAGGCGGCTGTCTTGGAGGAGACCGATGTGGTCAAAAGCGTGTCTTCTCCGAACAATGTTTCACATCTGTTGACCGACCGTTCTCAGTTTATGATCTGCATAACGGAGTTCTAACCGTGATCACAGATAAGGAAGACAAGAAGCAGCAAAAACTCGGAGTACGCGCTCTAGAGACCTGATTGCGGCAGATTCTAATGGGATGAACGAGGACTGCAAAGTAGTATGAACAGTTTCTGCGCAACCTTGATGCTGCGAGCGATGTAGTGTCGCGCTCATGCCCAGGGACAAGGCGAGAAGTAGCGGAAACAAGTCTTAGGGAACCATGCCACGTGGGTGTACGGAGCGAAGGAGTTTCAGAATACAGGCCGAGGAGAAGGTGGTGAAGAAGAAGAAGAAGAAGAAGAAGAAGAAGAAGAAGAAGAGGAAGACGACGACGAGGCACAGGCGTCCAAAGGCAGAAATGAGGATGTGAGGATGTCCGCAGCGATGCTAAAGCAGAATGCAAGTAACACATCTAAGATGCAGGCACAAATGACCACCAACCATATCGTATCTTCCTGCTTAACCATGTCTCAGAGAAGTCCGAGCCTTCAACCACAGTCCAAAATGCTTTTTCCTTGTCCTGACAGCAGCACGCATAAACCTGAGTACTCTCGCGAGTGGAGAGCATGATTAAGACATGAGACAAATGTCCAGAGTGTTTCGCCTCGGCCTCGGATTAGTACATACCGATGGCGAACTCGCCGCAATATCCAACTCAGCTGACAACAACCATTATTAAGCAGTATGTAACACGGTATAGTAGTCAGCCCAGCCCGTCCTCTTTATGTGTCGCAGCAACAGCTGCAAGGTGACAGTAACGTTGTTCGCCTGAAACCCCTAGCACAACTTTGCCTGCTGCACAACCTCTTTCCTCCCTCTTTGTAATTATCATGTCCCTACTCGCAAAAGACTTTCATCAAGGCGAAACTCACCTCCACCAGCAGCTCAAGGTTCCTGCAGATCTCGACAACCCAACCGCACCAGGCCACTCCCTGCGTTATTTTGCCACACTTTTATCCCAAGTTCCCTTATTTGCCATTGGTACACTAGATCAACAGAACAGACCCTGGTCTACGTTATGGGGTGGCTCGCCAGGTCTATCCCAGCCGCTTGGGAGAGATATCTTAGGAATCAAAGCTACTGTGGACCACAAATTCGACCCTGTAGTGCAGGCACTGTTCGGTGGATCTGTAGAGGATGGAAAGGTAGTCAAGGCTGGTGCTGAAGGTAGAAAGATGGTAAGCGCTCTTGTTATTGATCTGGAAGGGAGGAAGAGGGTGAAGCTGTTTGGAAGGATGGTGGTTTGCGCTATTGGTGCTGAGAAGGCGGAGAAGGATGAGCTGGTGGTGGGTGAACAAGGTATAGGCGAGGAAGATTTGGAGCTCGAGAAGAACATGACTGTCCAGCTTGTTGTACAGATGGAGCAACTTCTTGGTACGTTATAGTGTGTGTCCTTAGGAAGACCCATAAGAACGATTTACTAAGTAACGATAGGCAATTGTCCCAAATACATTAACAAGAAAGCTCTACAACCTGCCAAACCCACACCCGAACTAGTTTCGGAAGGTGGCAGTCTCTCACAAGAAGCGCTAGACCTCATATTAGAAGCAGACACATTCTTCATATCAAGCTCGGTAAGCATTGATAGCACCGCAAGCAGCTTCACACATACATGCTAACACATCCAATCAGAATGCAGATAAAGACATGGACACGAACCATCGTGGCGGCCCTCCAGGTTTCATCCGCGTTCGTTACGACTCCACCTCCTCTTCGCACGAGCTCATTTATCCCGAGTACTCAGGCAATCGACTGTATCAAACACTAGGCAACCTGCACACAACACCGTATGCAGGCCTCGTCATCCCGAACTTCACAACAGGTGATGTACTCTATATCACCGGCACAACATCCATCCACATCGGCGCAGACGCCGCAGCGCTTCTCCCCCGTTCCAACCTCGTCGTCGAACTACGAATAAGCGACCATAAATTCATCAGACGTGGTCTACCATTCATAGCCAGCAATCCCACGTCAGCAGACTCAGCCCGGAGTCCATACAACCCACGCGTCCGCCTCTTATCGGACGAAAAGCCCAATATCTCGACCTTCGACCCGCACGACATTCGTCAAACAGCAACCCTCCTCTGCCAGACCCCCCTAACGCCGACGATATCCCGTTTCTCCTTCAGCCTCAGCAATCCCTCTTCCACATCGACGCGGACATGGAAAGCAGGACAATACATCATGCTCGACTTCTCGTCTGAGCTTGACCAGGGATACTCGCATATGCGCGACGACGACCCACGATCAATCAACGACGATTTCGTCCGCTCTTTCACTATCAGCTCGCCTCCACCTCCAGCAGATGAAAGCAGAGGCAGCACATTTACCCTCACGCTCCGCAAGATCGCCAATGGGCCGGTGACGTCGCATCTCTTCCGCCACGGCTTGAAAAGCAATCGCACAACCACCGCACCGTTCGAAATACCCGTACTAGGTTTTTCAGGGTCCTTTGGCTTTGACATCGCCAGAGCGCGCAAAATGAAGAACGATGACGAGGCGAAATTGGTGTATATTTGCAGTGGTGTGGGCGTTACACCATTACTTGCACAAATGGATGAGTTGGCTGCAAGTGATTTAATTGAGCGGCTGAGTGTGTTTTGGACGGTGAAAGTGGAGGATGTGGGCTTTGTTGTTGATACACTGATGAGGATGGATGTGTTTAAGAGGATTGGGATGGGGATTAATGTTTTCGTGACGGGGATCGATAATTATGGCTCTACTTCTACCGCTTCGAAACAACAGGGAGGAGATATTCAAGAAGCGTTGCGCAAATTGGAACGATACGACGGTGTTCAAGTCCTGCAGCGTCGGTTCCGAGAAGCTGATTTCACAACAATATTTGGCCAACAAGTCAACAGAAACGCAGAAACAGAAACAAAACATCAAATACTCATCTGCGCCAATCCGAAGTTAACCACCCTCCTCCGCTCATGGCTACACAAACTCGACGTGGAGGTATTGAGTGAGGATTTTGCTTATTGACAAAGGTCAAATCTTAGTTCAAATCTGAATGTTTCATGTTGATGCTGAGTTTCACCCTCAGCTTAGGATGGGACGGGATGGGATGGAGGGACTTGCCTCAGGTTCGTGAAAGGTATGATGGGTACGATGGTGGTCAGGCAGGTGACGATGATGGAACGTAAAGAGAAGAGTAATGAGTAATTCGTCGGATATCTTGATGTAACATGCCGCATTTGAATGACGCTCTAAGCTCTAAGCTCTATCTAGGGGAACACTAATATGAATAGCTTCACACAGTGATGTACTACATTAGGCTCTTTGAGGAGAACGGATTGGCATTATCGCGCTATGGTAATTACAACAGCGGCAACACTGAGTAGAAAGTCTTTCATAAGACGATATTTGCACGTCAGTAATGCTCGCTATGCTATGTTATGCCAAGTATCTTAGCACTGACCCCGGCAAGAGAAAAGAAAGGCATAATACGAAAAAGAAAGAAGAAGCGACTCGTACAGTCACATGCAGTCAGCTCCCACGCCAAACACCCACCATCTGCCTTTACTACCGCTCCCGCTCAACCCCATCCCTCTTCATCCCACTCGCCAACCCCGGAATCGGCACCTCGGGCACCTTAATCTTCGTGCCCGGCAGTGTCGTCAATTTCTCCGGCAAAGTCTCACCCCTCACAACCTTCTCAATCTCATCTTTACTCAGCGTCTCATACTTCAGCAGTGCCTTTGCCAACAGATGCAACTCAGGGCTCTTCTCCTTCAAGAGGTTTCTCGCCCTCTCCAAACCCTCGTCCAAGAACCGCCTCACTTCATCCTCAATCTTCTGTTTCGTTTCCGTCGACAGCGTCTTGTAGATGTTGTCTGTGAAGGCAATCGAACCCAGTTTGTCGGACATGCCGTACTCGGTGACCATGGAGTAGGCAATGTTAGTAGCTTTGCTGAGATCAGAGGAGCATCCAGAAGAGACTTTATCGTTGCCGTAGATGAGCTCTTCAGCGATCTTGCCACCCATGCAGATATCAATCCAGGCTTTGTATTCCTGCTTGTTCATGCTGACCTTATCGATTTCAGGCATATAATGTGTCACGCCAAGAGCTTGACCACGAGGCATGATAGTACATTTGTATAGAGGATCCGCGCCTTCAGTGAACATTGCGACGAGCGCGTGGCCAGCTTCGTGGTAAGCAGTCATAGTCTTGTCCTTTTCTTGAATAACAGCACTGCGTTTTTCGGCGCCCATGATGATGCGATCTTTAGCCCAGTCCATAGAAGGCATGTCGACCTTGCGGGCGCCCTTTTTACTTGCATGCACGGCAGCTTGGTTGACCAGGTTTTCGAGGTCTGCTCCAGAGAAGCCAGGAGTTCCACGAGCGATCACGGCGAAATCAACATCTGTACCAATCTGCATGTTCTTGACCTTTTGTTCCAGAATAGCGATACGGCCACGGACGTCAGGTAGCCCGACAACGACTTGTCTGTCGAAACGACCTGGACGAGTGAGAGCCTTGTCGAGCATTTGAGGGAAGTTAGTGGCAGCGATGAAGACAACACCAGAAGTTTGGTCGAATCCGTCGAGTTCAGTAAGCATCTGGTTGAGGGTTTGCATGTGGTAGGCAGCATCACGTTCGTTACGCTTTCCCCCAACAGCGTCTAGCTCGTCGATGAATACGATAGCAGGAGCCTTTGCCTTTGCCGCTGCGAAAAGTTCGCGAACACGCTTAGCACCGACACCAACGTATACTTCGTCAAACTCGGAGCCAGACATATAGAAGAAGGGAACGCCAGCTTCGCCAGCGACAGCACGAGCTAGAAGCGTCTTACCAGTACCAGGAGGTCCGACCATGAGAACACCCTTTGGCAACTTGCCACCAAGCTGGTTGTACTTGTCCGGTGATTTTAGGAAATCGACAATCTCTTGTAGCTCTTCGATAGCCTCGTCGCAGCCCTTGACATCCTGGAAGCGCTGCTTTTGTTGTTCCGGCTTGACTTCTGTGTTGTTGGCACCGCCCACTTTTCTGAACAGACCAGTTGCCTCGATGGCGAGTGTGAGTATAACCAGAGCAAAGTAACCAACAAGACCATAAATCATGACAAAACGCACAACCTTCCAGACCATACTGCCTCTTGCTTCTTCGACAATGACATGTACTGGAGAAGAACTCGTGCCATTTCCAGCTGTACCTTGCTTAACTCTTGCTGCACTACCACCTCTTGCATATGCTGCTACAGCTCGTGTCACAGCCTCCGTTGTGCCTGTGCCTGTGTTCATAGCTGCCGAATTGCCCATGACAGCGCCACCTCCAGCGCCTGACCCTAACCGTTCTACCGCTCTTGAGTATAGCGCGTCGCAAGAAGGATTTGTAGCGTATCGTCCAGTCTCATAGCGCTCGGCTAGGATTTCAGGCATGTTCGCGCGCATAAGGGCGGAGTAGAAGGCGTTTTGAGAAGAAGCGCTACCAGGGTTGTTGTTGGCGGTTTGCTCGAGGTGCGCAAGGACATTTTGAGAAGTCTGTCCGGCCGAAATGTTGCGGGATTGTTGATGACTAGTGGAGGTGTTTCGTGGAAAACGGAGGGATGATAGTCGTGCTAATGGTGATTGATTTGAGAATGATCGTGTAATGGTAAATGCGCGGAGTACGGGTGATGCTACACGGATATTAGTTCTATCAGAAGACGCGGGAATGAAAGAGTAAACGTACTGTTTCCGCCTGAGGCGCTACGCCGGACAGCGGCCAGGATGGAAGACTCGACCTTAGAAGAAAGCATGATCTATGGGCGCATGTCAGCTTGTGGTTCGGAAGCAAGTATGATCTTGGGCTTGACTTACAGATGACTTTGAAGCCATGTTTGAAAGATAGGGCGTGGCCACAAGGGCGAATACTACAAGGTCTTATAACAGTTTAGTATACTTTAGCCTCTCCTCTCCTGAAAAGAAAGTAATGCACGACGAAATAGCAAGCAGCAGAATAGCGGCGGTGTTGTTGATAGTAGTGGCAATCAGTGTTAATGACGGGACGAAGACAGATGATTGACACGAGATTCTTCACGTGGCCATGAGGTTCCTAGACCCCCTTTCTTTTCGGTAGCAATGTCCTTCATTCCTATGTAGATTTCCTTCCTATATAACAGATCTTCTTTTCCTGATAATATCAAAGGCCGTCACTCATTTCCAATGTGACTCTACTGCCTATGCACAGTACAAGCTCCCAAGGTTGTCCCAAATAACAATAATCAAACATCCTGCCCAGGATAAAATAAAGCGCAATACTGCCGGTCATCAATGCGCAGCAGGAAAGACAGCAGCGGTAGGCGTATTCGCAGCTGGTGTCGTAGGCTCTGACATGATAGATGCGTCAGGTTGACCCATCTCTTTCCGTAGTGATCGTACAAGTCCCTCGAGTCGTCTTCTTTCTTCTTGTTCGGCCTGAAGTGGTTGTCAGTATATGCTTAAAGTCAAAAAGCCATTGCAGGACTCACCTTTAAGCTCCTAAAGTGCTCCGCTCTGGCTTCTCTCATCATCTTCTTGAACTCGTTTCTCATTACACTCATTGTAGTCCCAACACCGGCTCTTCCGACCTTTTCATTTGTATCTCTTTCACTCAACACGCTAGCCCTACTACCCATAGCCCTAATCTTCTCTTCGCTTAAGGCTGTTTCCAGCTTTTCAACTTTCTGCTTCAACTCGTCCATCGTTGCTTCCATAGCTTCTCGCTCCTTCTCAACCTCCAGCTCCTCACGCACTAGAGTCTCATAGTCCTGAACAAGGTCCGCAAGTTCTTTCTGCAGAGTCTCCACACGGGTATCGCTTTCGGATTGGCGTGAGGTTGAGTTGGCGAGTTGTGCTTCTAGCTCGGCGTTACGATTGGTGTGAGTTTCTGCAGAGGTACGCAGCGCTTCGAGTTCTTGTGAAAGATGCTCATAGCGACTACGCATACCCTCAAGCTCTTGCTGAGCACGGGTTTGCACTTCCAGCTCGGATTGGAGACGCGTCACTTCTTGCTCGAAATTACTCCTGTGTGAGTCGAGAATTGCTGCACGGGCGGTATGCTCAGCTATGAGTGCCTCCCTCGAGCTTGCAATTTGACGTTGGTGATCAAGCTGATCACTAACCTCAACAAGCTGTCTTTGAAGTTCCTGGATTTCCGATTGATGAGCAGTGACCTCAGTAATACCATCTTGTGCTGCTGCTTCGTGCTCGAGCGCTCTATTTTCAGCAGCTTCAAGCTGTGAGCCCAAAAGAAAATGTTCTGACTTTAGCCGATCGTACTCGAGCTGCAAGTTCTGCTTGTCCGCCATAAGCTGTTGAAGAAGATAGGATTGATCAGCTGCATTAGTGTCATATTGCTGAACTCGTTCTTCAGCAGCTTGGAGTTGTGCGGCTAACTCGTCTCGTTGCTCCTGTAAGCTCTGCTTCTCGCCTAGAGCACGCTGCAACTTGGAGCTCAGATCCGATGACGTCGCTTCGTGCTCAGCTGCTCTCTGTGTGATAGTGCTGAGATGTGTAGCAATACCTTCGTGCTCTACTTGTAAGTCCTTATATTTCGTGTCTACTTCACGCTTGTTATTCTCTAACTCGACAAGTTGCCTGGAGTAGTCATCCGCCTTGATTTGGTGAGTTTCTGAATCTTTCTGTGCGGATTCCAGCGCTAACGTCAGCTCCTCCAGTCGGGACGTAAGCTCGTGCGTTCTCGAGTGTGCCGAGTCCTCAGCTGATCTCATAGTCGACACATTCTCCTCATGTACTGCCAGCTTCTTGTGAGCTTCCTGTAATGCTGCCTGCTTCTCCAGGACCTGCGTCATCAAGGCGTTCTTCATTTCCGAATGGGCGGCGCGTTCGTTCATCAAGGTATCTTCATGCTCAGCCCGCATCTGTGTCTCACTGGCTGCTTGCATGTTCAACATGTCATCAAGTCTGGCTTTGTTGTGGGCAAGCTTCGTCTCGGTATCTGCAAGCGCTCGTTGTCCTTCGAAGTTCTTGTCGTGGATGAGTTGAAGCTGTTCATTCATTTCAGCCTTGTGCTTGATATGCTCTTCTTTCAGATGACCGTATGAGTCTTTCAGTGAATTGTATGATTGACGTTCGTGCCCCAGCTCATCTTTCGTAGCTAGTACTCTTTCTGACAGTGATTCTGCTTGTTGGCATAGTCGATGGACACGATCGATAATGGCTTGAGCATCCGGTATGCCATTGATTTCATCCAGGATTGTCTCTTCAGCCATTGTATAATTCGGCGTGGAATCTGGATATGCCTGTTTGATGATATAGCTATTACGCTTCAGGCTATCTTCCGTCTGCGACAAAGCTTCCCATAACTCAGCTAGCATGACATTAGCTTGTTGAGATTCCACCTCATACTGGGTAACGCTGTTGTCAGTCACGGCGAGTGTATTGTGAAGTCGACCAAAACGTTGCTGCAAAGCATTAGTAGCTTCCTCCAGCCAAGCAATCTCAGCACTTGAGGGAGCCTGGTCTATTGGTGGAGCTTGTATCGTAATGTCAGTCGGTACTGTCGTTCTCTGGATGAATTCGAATAGAGATCTGTTGATAGATTGTAGACGCTGCCTTTGGCCTCCAAAGCCTTCTAGAGCCTCCAGCGTCCCATCGAGCAATTGCGACAGATCAACTGACAGTCGTGGCGAGGAAAGGGTGGAATCGTGATAGGAATCCTCAAATTCAAGATCATCATTGACACCATCTCTTTGTCCACCAAGCGCTCGATATTGATTCCCTTTTTGCAGCACACCAGCTGTATGTTCGAGTCGCTTGTTTCGCAATTCGGTCCGCCTGCGCTCGAGATGCCATATATCTTGCGCTAGACTGCCAAATCGTTCGGGCATGGCACCTTCTTCATCAACCTCTCCCTCTTCCACCCCAGAATCGTAAGAGTCCTCAATACCAAGAAGCTTCCTCTGCTGGGAAGGCGACGTATCAATGCCATTCTCTTTCCTACCTTTCGCTGCGAGTTTGCGCAAGAGTCGCGCCGTGTTCTCGACGCGCGACTCCAAGAACAATCTTCTTTTGCCAGCATCGATCCGCCTTACTAACTGCTGTTCCTCTTTCTTGACCGCTTCCAGCTCTTCTGGTGAGAGAATACTATAGTCTTCACTGTCGCCCATTGCGGTTTCCACGAGCAAATGCATTGTTATGGTATCGATACTTGCTCGTGGTGATGGTTTCGAAGCTGGCGCGCATGTGGAAGATTGTGATTGGAGAAGGTGTTCAGGACGTGTATACTCTTTGATAAGGAAGCCAGGCGCAGGAGTTTCAGGTTCATTGTGAGGCGTCATCTCCTTTGCAGGAGAGGACTCGGTAGAGGGCTGAAAGATGCTTGTATTATGGCTTGCGGGTGCCCGTCGCAAGACACCTCGCAGCTGAGCGAATGATTCTTCTTCTTCCGAGCTTGATGAGTATGACGGTAGATGTCGTGATTTGGAGGCTGGAGGCGACGATTGAGGGGGAGTCGCCAGACCGTGATTGGACTGCTGCATTGTTGTGGTGTGTATACGCTAGATATTTAAGGAGTGAATATGGTAGCCGCAAAAGGAAGGGACGACGCTTGCGTCAACTGAAAAAGAAAAAGAAGAAGTTGGAGAGGCTATAGCAGATGCATCGAAGCTGACTGAGTAGTCGTCAAGTCAAGATATGGTCGTCCGATGTGAACGGCGTAGGTATTGCCTAAGAACTGTCTGAGAATGGGATGCCTTTAGGTAGGAGGGGCGTAGAGGCCAGTAGTCTTGGGCGGCGACTTCAACAGCAAGGCAACGAAGCAGCAACAGATATCGAGAAGTAGCAGAGTATCAAGGCGAACAGCATCTAAGGTAGAAATTTAGATTTAGAAGGTCTGTTGTTGACGCGAAGATGGATCGCGTCTCCACAGCCGTTTCACTCACGATGAAGGTCCTACGGCTGGCCCTCTCTTCTTTCTCACCTTAAGATTGGCTCGTATTTCCCCTTCTCCAGCCTCTATTCCTGTTGCGACTAGTTCCTTGCGTAAGAGTCCACCTCCGCGTGGTAAAGAGATCTTAGTACTGGCTCTCATACGTTCATGCTCCCGTATGACCTGAATCATGCACAATCGACTTCATGTCGGTAATCACACCGAATCACAATTGTATCTCCCGTGTAGCATCCCTGACCACCCTCTCCCGAGGACGGGACATCGAAGAGCTGAACAGTGACTCGCTAGCTTGCATCCACCATTTCTCAGATGACCAGAGGAGCAGATTCACAAACACCAAAGTAAGGCGGTACTCAGCATACACCATGGCTAGCAGTTCAGAACTCACAGTAGTTTGTGGTCTGAAAGACAATCAAAGAGTTGCTCGAAGCCGCCAAGAGTTCTGCGTGCTACGACAATTAAAGTAAGGTGTCCAAGCCTGGCTGTGCCTGGATGTTGCACCTCCAAGCACGCTTTCCCTGATTGGACCTGTATACCGGCACGAAACATTCTTCCATCTCATATTTTCAAGCTGTGCAAAAGAGAAGTTTTGTCCAGGTCGCAAAGACATCTTTGTTGGCGTTGGCTCATGTCGCTGAAGAGGTCACTCTTATGTGCAGACTCCAACGATCAACAGAGCCATAGATATAGCAGGACTTGTCTCCTTCTCAGAAATGATGCCACACTTCCTATGGTCCGTACTGTGGAAGGGTGAGTGTGACAGGCTGCTCGTCCTCATCCCTCACGTGTATGTTCTTTCGGCGGGCCTCACAGCACGACAACGTAGTCGCTTCTGCTTGAGTAGTGCAATCTCCTCATGGTTGTGACAAAATTCAGCCTCAAGGCGAGGCCGATATAACCTTCTTGACAGTAGGGCCATAACTACGGACTAATCAGTGTCAGATCTTCCAAACTTCTTGACAGTGCTTGACAGGTAAGCTGTTGTGTTACTCGGACCATGACCCCTGAAAGTACTACCTTTGGAAGCTTCGTCCATAGCAATACTCTGGATGCTCAATTAGCTCCGGCTCTAGCTCTGACGACAGGGCCACTGTACTCTTCATTCGAGCGAATGCTGCAATTCCACCAGTCATATTTGCCCTTTCTTAAACCAGCGCCCGCCTTCGTGCCAGCTTTGGATAAGCGTCCTCTGAGCGAACGATCTGGCTTGTTCTTCGCACATCCGAGCTCGCAGCCGCAGTCTGACCTGTTGATATTGTAGCCCACGCATGCCGAACAACCTCTTCCATGTGTTGAGCTGTGACGTGAGCGCACACTGACTGGAAGATATGATCATTTCTTGCCACATGCCCCTCACAACATCCACAAAGCTTGACTTCGAAAGTGTGTACCGCTTGTGATCGCCGGTTCCAGCGTCCCTCCCTCTCACGTATCATGACCAGCCCTCGCAACCCGCAAAATCTCCTCCTCCAATCCCCCAACATTCACAACCTCAATCCCATTCGCCTCCAACTTCGCTCTTCCCTCATTCTTCTCGACAAAAGTATCCGGCTCACTAACTCCACACACCACGGTTCGTATATACTTTGCAGCAATGATTCTGTCCACACAAGGCACTGCGCCCGAGAGACGGAGGATGCATGGTTCCATTGTCGTGTAGAGGACTAGCGTATTTGTGTTATCCGCTTGACTGTTTGGGCGTATCTGAGAGGACAATAGCTCGTGTATGCTGTCGTCGTCAACGTTATGTGCGGATGCGAGTTTGGAGAGACAGCATTGTTCGGCGTGGGTGTTTCCTTCGAGCTCGAGTGTATAGCCTGTGCTGAGCATTGTTCCTGTGGTTTCCGCATCTTCTTCTGCATCTTGTACATGCTCCTTTCCTATGCGTGCTGGTGCAGGAAACAACACAAGCACGGCACCAACGCAGTAATTCGTTGGTTTTGGTGGCGAGCGTCGAGCTTGTTCTAGTGCGAGGCGCAGGTAGTGCAGGTGCGTGGATTGTGGTATCGTCGTCATTGTAGCTGTGGATAGAGTGGAAAGGTGGGCTAAGGTGGACTAACGAGCGTTCTAGAGAGACTGGGCGAGAGGTTGATTAGAGTGTTGAACGAGAAGGTAGGAAAGCTTTTTGGGTAGGCGAAGGTCAGCTAAGAGGGTTTGGGGGAAGTTGGTGGGTTGACGAGCAGGCCAAGAAAATGTGAAGCAGAGAAGGAGAGTTTTGAGAATAGAGAATGAAGCGTACTGATCTGAAACTCAGGTAAAACATGCACGGATCTAGCTCTGGTAGAGCTCTGATGACGACGGCAGTAGGATTAAGGTCTAATATGTAGTTCCAAACGCATGAGGATGGAACGGCTCGTCTCACAGTGACTGTCACGAGAAGATCAAAAGTAGTGCTTGAGACTATACATAGTTTAATTGCTAAAGAAGTATTGAGTGTTCTCCCCAGCTCATAATACTACAATCTGTCGAAAAGCAAAGTGTATCGCTTAGTCTATACAGAATTGAAATATGCAAAACTCCAAGCAAAAGTCCAACAATCTGATCTACCAGGCTCTCTCTCACGCCCATCAGCCCGCCCGTAAGCTCTTCACCACTATCATCTTCGCTGCTGCCACCCTCCTCATTTTATCAACTCTTCCAATCTAATAATCGATGTTGTAAAATCCATAAGCAACAACAACATCCTCATTCTTCTGATCGAAATACGTCGCATTCGTGTTAGGATCATAGTACTGCGTGCAAACCCAATTACCAGTAGATCCAACCAGATGCAAATCGAAGCTGAAATATCTGTAACTGGCCTGAGAAGCCTGTGTGGCACAAGCCGTGATGGCGTCGCAGTCGGTGCCAAAGGGGCCAACGAGAGTGCTGTTGATGGGCGCTTGTTGGATGTTGCGGTTGCCGGGGTTAGAGGGGTTTTCGGTATAGCCTGCCCCGGCATAGTACTTCTTGTAAACGTAGCCAGTGGCGGAGGGTTGGGAGGCGGGGGCTACGTTGACGGTGGCGGAGGCACAGCGGTCGTGGGGAGTGGCGGTCGCGGAAGAGCCCTTGGTCTTGGTCTTTGAAGGCTTGGGCATGGTAGTGCTCATGCTGGAAGAGGAGGAGTCTGACGTAGATGAGGATGAAGACGAGACATCGGTGGAGGATGAGCTCTTGGTCTTCGTCTTTGTCTTTGGTGGCTTGGGCATGGTAGTGGAGGAAGTCGATGATGAAGCATCGGTAGCGGACGCATCAGCAGTGGATGAGCTCATAGTCTTGGTCTTGGTCTTGATCTTCTTAGAGCTGGAGCTAGAGCTGGAGTCTACTGCAGAAGAAGACTCTGCTGCGGCGGAAGAGGAAGAGCTTTCCATGGTCTTGGTCTTGGTCTTGACCTTCTTGGAGCTGGAGCTGGAGGAGCTGGACTCTACAGCAGCAGCAGACGAGGAAGAACTGTGCTTGATAGGCGTACCCTTGGCAGAAGATGACTGTTCAGGAGGGTTTCGAGCACAGGTAACGCAGTGCTGGTTGGAGTAGACAAAGTCGCTGTCGCCAGCAACGAAGTTCATCTGGGGCAAAGTCTTGTCGAAAAGTTGGCAAGTCTTTGTTTCTGTACACATATTAGTGAAGCTTTAAGACAATTAACTCTGCTGTGCACTTACTCGCGTTGTATCCAAAGGTCTTGCAGTCATCCTCGTCCTCAGTGTAGAAGAAACACTTGTCTTGACATTGTTGAAGAGAGCCCTTGCTAGTGCTGATGAGGCTGGGTTTTCCGATGGTACCAGTCACATTGCACTTGGAGTTCGGGGCAGTAGTTGGCACAGACTTGGAGCCTGGGTAGTGTTAATCTTACAATCATCAGTCAGCAACGAACCCTGCACTTACATCCAACAGAGGTCGTGGCAGTAAGAGTGACAGTAGATTTAGCATTAGCTGCATCGACTACAGGCTGGGCAACACCAGCGTAGGCAACACCAGCCAAAGCGGCCGCTGTGTAAAGGATAGACTTCATGCCGATCTGATATTATCGGAAAAGAAGATTATGGGAAAAAGCGATCGTGTGTCGTAATTCGTCCAGCGAAAAGACCACAAGTATGTCCTGCTTAATGAAAGAGGTGCAGGAGTGGAGGAGAAGAAAGGAATGGATGAGAAGAACAGACGTTCTTGTCTTAATATTTAAAAGTCAAAAGAGACTGGATTGGGTTGAGAGTCAAGCGAGAAGAGAGAACGAAAACTGCTGGGCAAGTTAAAAGTATATAGCTGGAAAGGTACTACAGCTAGGGCCGCGACCCTGTATACGAAGCATGATCGTATGTGCATCACCAGTGTCGAACTGTCGATGTATCATTATTAAGCACCACAGCGGCTATGCAGAGCTAGACCGCCTGGCAACCATAGGTCAAGGGCATGCTTTGACCACTACGAAAGGATCGCCATTGGGCCTTTGTGGAAGTGCAAGATCACACAGTATTCGGACATTTAGCTATGAGTTTCTGGGTCATCGTACTGCTGGCTGAATACGAGAGGGACCGTTCTTGATAGCAGAGTCATTGACATCTGCAGTGGAGCCGCATTGTATTCATCTATGTTCTCGAACACTCAGGCGTCGTTGATTGTGCTCGGGACTTGGACGTCCAAAGACTAGATGCCCGTAGTCGTGTCGACGAGATTGAAGTCGGAGCCTTTAGCAATGTGGGGAGATTGATATGTAACACATGTTGCGAGCAGGAGTAACAGCTTTGGTAGTCCTTTAGGAAGCCAAGTCAGCGTCATGAAGATCAGTCAATCCACTTGTACGAAATGGAACATGATGTTCAGGTTGAGAACGAAGTCAATGGACGACAGCACAAAGGTTGTTGTAGAAGAAGAGATGTGGTGGGGAGGGATAGCTCTAGCCATTGGCCCCTTTTTCCTCTCTTTCCGATTATTGTGCGTTATTCCATCTTCAAATTACTATATGCAGTCCAATCACTTCTATTTCCTCCTTCTACCTTGCTCCACCACCCATGCCCAATAATACCTTACACTCCTCACAAAACCACTTTGCATTTCCTTTCGGTGGCCGCGTCAGCCCCACGCAGGCAAGATGGAACCACTCTCGCATACAGCTAGGATTATCACAGGCAATCATATCACCATATGATACACCTCCACAAGTACAATAGCGTGGTTCGTTCTCGTCGTCTTCTTCTGCCTCGACATCTTCAGGCTCAGGTGAGGATGTTGTGGGATCATTCGCGCGAGCATGAGCTTGTAGCTGCGTTATGTTGGAAGCAGTAGCATAAGGATCGCGATTCGGGTAAGGATGAACAGGTGACGAGGCTGGCGGACTTGATGTCAGCGTGCTTGTTGCAGTCGTTGCTGTGCGCATAGGTGGTGCCGGACGCGAACCAATTCGTGGAAGTTCTGGCGAGATTGTATTGTCCAAGTCGGCCTCGAGAGTGTTATCGCCTTCTTCTTCTTCTTCCTCTCCATTTTGCTGCCTGGACTTTTCGTGGCTGAGTTCTCTACCGACACTGCCTCTGCCACTCATCTTGGCTCCTCCTATTAGAGCGGCATTATCTGTAAGTGTTGTTGTGCTTGCTGATGCACGTACAGATCGTGATCGTGATGTTATTGGTGCTGCCAGCTCTTCCGGAGTTGGCAAAAGTCCTGCAGCATTGACAGCAGGACTTACTTTGCTACTGTTTTCCCTTTGCATTCGACTATGATGCGGAGGTCGGGCTCCTGTACGAGAACGTGTAATAGCCATAGGTACAGAGCCAAGAGCTTCAGGATCTTGCCCATCAGCATCTTCTCGCTTCAACCCAGGGTCATTTCCGTTCATTACAGCGCCATCAACGTCCGCCATCTCAACAGTATGTTCTCCATAAATGTTGTTGTACTCGTTGATGATACCAGCTCTTGCTGCTTCAATACTTCGGCCAGTCATGTCTGCTGCTGTTTTCAGCACATCTGGAGTTCCAGTCTTGCCTTTTCCATTTGATGCTGCATGGCTAGATGAGACGTTCCTCGACGCCCCACGAGACTCGGCAGTGACTGGACGAAGAGCTTGACCGGAATTCTGGCGACCTCGATTTGAGGCGACCCTAGCCACTGCTGGAGCTGGGCTGTAATCCCTCGCATTGGTTGTTGCAAAGGTGCCGCGTGTTGGCGATGAGGCAAGGGAGGGGGACTGAGGTGCATTTCTACATTGTGTCAGTGCTGTTCGTGTAGTCAGAAAATCTTAACATACCGTTTGCGTGATACAGGAGCTGGTAGAGGTTTCATCTTCTTCTTTGAAGTCTCCGGGTTCGGTGCCTCACGAGAATTGATCACACGTCCATTGTTCGTCGCTGTACTTGCAGTCCTCTCCAAACCCGGTGCAACCGGCTTTTCCACTTTCCGTCTTTTGCTCGCTTGACCAGCAGCTGTAGTTGTACCCTGGGTGCTCTTCATCTCTGCTACTTCTTGAACTCTGCGCACCTTTGCAGCTGTAGCTCCTTTCTTGGGCACTCGTTCGTCGAAGTCAGAGTCTGCTGCATTTTGTGAGCGCTTCTTTGCCTGTACCGCTTCCCGCCTGGCTTCACTTCTCGAGAGTTCTGCTTCGGCCACCACTGCTGCTGCGGCGACGAGGTTGTTTGCGTTCTGTCGATCGACCTTGTTTCGCTCGTTGGTTCCTGTAACTCTGCGCATTTGTTGTATGTCGTACAATGCCCAATGAGTCTTGCTCCCTAGCCTAGCCTCTTCACTGATCTCCTCTTCTATGTAAGGCATAGTGTTGTCGAGCCGTAATAGTTGTCGTGAAAGCGTTTCGTTTGCAGAGTTAAGCATCATATTCTTCTCGTCCAGCACACCCATAATCTCGCGCATCCTGTCGCGAAGTCCGCCAAATGTTCTCCGTCGTGTCTCGAAGTTGACGTCTACCTGTGGCTCTTCCAAGTCAGACTGGTAGGCATTCCCAGTTGGCCCATGGCCATCTACCACCGAAACATTGGCACTTCCGTTGATGCTGTTCGACAGAGAGAAAGCCATCAGGGCTGCTCGAGGATCTGACGTTGCTTTTACAGGTTCTGGGAGTCTGCCGATCTGGGAGACCAGCTCTCCAATGGCTTGCTCATATTGATATGCCTTGCCTTCTGTTTCGCGTAGTAATGTGAAATATCGCATAACTTCTTTTGGCAGAGCGGCGACGCCATCTGTGAAGTGGGTGACTGCAGGATAGAAACCAGGAGCGGCCACTGCCGAGTCCTCCTCCAATGTTGCGTTGGGCACGGTGCCAGAGGCTCGTTGATAGTAATTAACTGCCCGCCCTGCCGCGGTGCGCGATGACCGCACAGGCTGGCGACGATTGTTGGCCGACATGAGTGGTTTTGAACAAGAGAGAAGTGTAACACACACTGGGAGATTGGCGACATAATGATGAGAGGCCGGCCTTAGCACGGCTTTAAGATGTGCGTCACATCTGATTTTCAGGGTCTTGCTAGGGAGATCAAATTATGTCAAGTTGAGAAGTAAACAAGGACAGGTGATTATGTGTAACATTATGATACTACTGCAAGCTCTAACTATGTACAAAAAGTAGTCCGCCATGCCACGCCTGCTAGTGGCACTGTGCTGAAGGATAATGTATACCAAGGAAAAGCGAAGAATCCTTTTCCGCTAGGGATATCCAGTCCAGTAATCCTCCTTTGAAAGGCCCCAAATATATTGTAGTAAAGTCGTTTCATCGTGATTATGTAGCTGCTGAAGTAGTATATGTCAATGGCGAACCGAGGCGACGTGTTTTCGTGTAAGTCCTTGACTTCTCCTGATGCTGCTGCCAACGAATTGCAGCTATCGTTGCTTCTCGGATCGTGCCCCGTTCGTCCAAAAGTGGTGCAGCTTGAGTCGAGATGCAACGCGACGACTGCGCTAGTAAGGACTGTACGCCGACGTGCTGGTAACATTCTGTAGTATGCGCTGCATGTATGCTTCGTAGTCGATCTTACTGTGTTGCTCATCGTTGGTAGGCTGGCCTATAATCCCACTTGGCAGTCTCTTCAGGAATGCGTTGGCCAGCACTGTCGCGATTCTTGATGGTCTTGGCAGTCATGCTTGCGTAGAGGCGGCATCATTCTCATACAGGACTATCACGGCCCAGATCATACCCTGTATCGCGTCCCGCAAGCGGCGTGTCGAGGTCGACCTCCTGTTCAGCCACTGGTGACCCTGGGGCAGGTGGGCTGAGTCTTAACTTTGGCTTTTCCACAAACAGGCTTAACATATAATCTTGCTCGTCCTTCTCTTTGTATATGGAGGTGTCGGTTACCTCGGCTCTCGAAGCAAAGAACCGGCGGCGGCGGACGGCGCGTACCAGACGAGCGCCTACGACAGCGACGAGGAGGAAAGCTGTGACGAGAAGGAGAATGCTGATGAAGTTGAATGTAGACTTTGAGGATGGTCGTAGGGGAGCAAGTTGAGCCTGAGCAGCGCTTGAGCTCAGATGCTGGATATTGAAGCTTGATGAGTCGGAGAAGTAAGGGAGGTGGTTGTTGAGACCCTTGGGCAGATGTTGCTGGATCTCGTCTGGGATGTGGAAAGCAGCTGTACGGTATTCCCGGCCTGGTAGGTGGTAGTCGTATTCTACAAAAAGGCACAGTATCAGTCCTGTATACAAGGTGAATCATCAAGACATGCTTGTCGGCGCTTACTATGATTAGGCTCCCAAGAAGGCCCAGCAAGTGTAGTGGTTGTGAGCAAAGCAAGTGACAAGTAGTATGCCATTGCTGTGTGTATTGTTGATCGGGTCATTTTGTTATGTGACGACCTGCAGATAGTAGTGCGTGCAGGAAGTTGGACGTGATAGTATGCAGCAAAGATCCGCAGAGCACACGCGACCTTCTTGTACAACTTCGTGCGCAATCCAGTAATCGTACTCGAGCAAAGTGGCGAAAGCAAATGCGAAGCGAAGCGAAGCGAAGGTGATGAGCAACAGTGAGAGTGGTTTGGCGACCAGGTAGCTGATGGAAGATGCTTGTCTTTTATTCGTGTTTCAGAAGACGAAGCAGGGTCGAGTCCAATGGGTTCAACGGGTAGATCTTGTTTGGCAGTTGTGACCCAGTGTCGGAGCTTTTACTGAATCAAGTCAAATGATGAGTGAGAAATCCAAAATAAGTTGACGACTTGCTGAAGTGCGATAATTAGATATAGAGCAGGTGATAAATGACGCAGGAAAGAACGCTGACAGTAACGGGGAAGGAACAAGGACAAAGATAGACTAAGAAGGAGGGGCTCAGCACAGGGCGCAAAGACCAAGACAACAAAGATAACAGAGATGTAAGTCCCAAGGTTCAGGCAAGGATGAGCACGAGTTAGCGTGGTAAGCTGGCCGATGGGCTATTTTGATGAACTAAGGGCCTTATTGGCATCCCAATTTAGACTCTTCTATAATTTCTCACCCTTTGCTGATAATATCCATCGGTGTGTCGGCAGTAGACTCGATCATGTAATAGGCCGTTCCCTCTTGGAATGAGGTGAAGGATGAGGACGAATAAGATTCAGGAGAGGTACTGCGGTTACCTCTGCCGCCGCCATCGCCGCCACTAGTAGACTGTGGATATGAAAGGTATCAGGTACAAGGTTGCTATCCCGAACGGACTCAAGTCCCCAAGTAACCCTCGAGCAGACCAGACCACGATGTCGTCCAAGCTCACTCGTTGCTCCCCTCACTAAATTAGACGCCCACTAAGGCTTGCTTGGCTGGCGGCTTCGGTCTACTGGTCTTGGTCTTCTTTTCACCATACCATACGGAACAGATCCGTCTTACACCTTAACAGCAAACCGAATTCATGTTGCTGAGACGACAAGGATAAGGCGAACACGAGTGTGGAAAATCACACACACTGTATACTTCCTATACCTTGTTCGAGAAGCATCAAAATTACTTCCTCTCTTCCCGAGCACGAGCACGAGCATGGTGAGCGTGGTGTGGCGTTCCCGACGTTCAGCTTCATTTCGCACACATTGGATTGCCTCGGAAACTCGTTTGTCCAGTACTATTGAATACAGTGTTACAGTAATACTGTCTTCAAGATCGTTCACTGTTCTTGTCCTCATCGTTTCGACACACGGCCCAAGAGCATTTCAAACCCAAGTTCGACCTTGATACTGCCCAGCATACCCTGTTGTTGGCTCTGTCATCTTGTGAAAGACCATTTGTGCTAATCTTGCTTTCTTGCTCACCCAGATCCCCTCATCATTCGCAACCACAAGTGCTGCACCGACTGCGCCCTCATATCCAGCGTCCATGACACCAGCTTCAAACCAAGTCAACGTTCTCCAAACCGAGCTTCGCGTAAATATTTGACCCATGACATCGAGAGGCATCTTGACCAATTCGTTGAACTCGACGCGATATACACCTTTCCTCAAGTATAGAAGCGGCCCAACTTATGGATTAGCTAGATGTACCGACTCATGATGATGGTTTCCCTGCACTATCTTGCCCTCTTCTCCGTCAGTAGCTTCCTGTACTGACGCGCTGAGACTGACTGTAGGAAACTCAAGCTCCTCGGCTTGACTGCAAGACGCTTTGAACTGTCATAGTGCACTGCTCCAGCTGTTGTGACGCGAAGGACACGCTTTAGAGTAAGATCGATGCCGCAGGGTTGAATCTGCAAAGCTTCAGAACATAGATTGCGCAGGATACCCATTTGGAATGCACGAGCTCCGGGGATGATCATGGTTGTAGCTGGATCTGTTCGTGTCGTCGAGGGTGTGGAGGCTAAAATGGTCAAAAAGATGAAGAAGTTCAAGTTTCCCATTTCTTAAGATTATGATTCTTGGCCAACATCTTAGAGGCGACGCGCCTCGACCATCCAGAAAAGTGAAGGACACACCATTCGATGGCAACCTCCCACGAACAGAACTTTTGACACGACCCAGGTTATCGTATGCTTTCCTGGCCTGAGTCATATTCACCATTACCCCGCTATCATCCTGACAGGTATTATGGGAGCAGGTTGAAGGGACAGGATCTTGGTGGTTTTGCGTCTTCGTCAACGTCTCCCGCCAGGAGCAATGTATGTCGTTTTGTCACTCTCCGAGCACGGTAGTAATGAGGCAGTCCTTTCAATAATAGTAGAATCAGATAGGTGCAATCGACGGTCACTCAGTCCATTGATGAAAAGCATTAGATCGACTCCCTTCTTTAGGCTATGCTGCCTTTCATCATCCTCGTACCGGGCATGAGTGCTCACGCAGTACTTCTCAAGAACAACCACAATCTATATTGCGTCGACTGTAGACTCCTGTAGTGAAGCTGCTGTCAAGTTGCTGTAATCATTTATGGTCACCCCACATCTTCGTTGAAGTCGATGACGATGCTGCTTGGAGATCGTACCTTGCAGATCACTATGGTATGACGACTGCCGCTTCCTTCGTACTTTGTGCTTCATTTTGAAATGCAATCTTCTATCCGTAACACTCTCCGTCAAGCATCAAGAAGCACATATTCAGTAGCAGCAAGACAATCTACCAGACCAATCTCAGTCCACGCCTTCACCAAGTCTATAACATCACCTCGGACCAAACAACAGAACCTCTCAATCCGCAACATGTCTTCAGACAGTACGTCTACTCTTTCTCCAGCAATCCCCTTCCACCATTTATCTCTGAAACGCTACTGACACATACTACCTCGCAGCTTCCCGCCCCCACATCGAGAACATCGACAAGATCCAAACAGCCCCTGGCGTCAGTCTCGACGAGCACCAGAAGACCCTCGTCGGCAGCGTTCTCGACCTCTTCGCAGGGCGTCCCTCCCTCGCCAAACTCCGCCTCTGGTCAGACGAAGGTACCTTCGAAGACCCCATCACCATCGCCAACGGCAGGAAGCAATATGAGGCGCAGTGGTACGGCCTCCAAGCCGCCTTTTCCAGCATCGAGCGTCTCTCCCATCAAGTTACACATGTCGGCAATCCTATCTCCCTCGATCTGAGCACAAAGTACAAGGTCAAGGGCGTTGGTATCGAGCAGACGATTGACAGCAAGGTTAATATCTTTGTGGATGAGAAGACGGGCAAGATTGTCAAGGTTGAGGACAAGTGGGGTGGAAAGATGCCTAACAATGCGTTTGTGAATATCTTTAGGGAGATTAACAGTGTTACTGTGCCGTTGTTTATTGGTGTGCCGAAGACTGATGAGGAGGATAGGAAGAGAGGTAACTAGTGGAAAGCAGTGGTCTTTTCAGGTGTATAATAGTGTAGGAATTATCTTAATCACGAAATCTGCGATTGATCGTTCTTTCTCGCCTGCCGTACTCATGATTGACCATGCTGAAATATCTGAAGAGCTCCGTGCGAGGTTGGTTGACATATCTACAACCACATAGTAGAGAGACGTACTCCAGGTAACGTGACTATGGGAGTATAAGAACACCAGCTCAAATGCTATCCACACTCTCCGGTTATGCGTTCTGCCATTGATACTGGAAGATATAGGGCAAAATAGTGTAATCACAAATTGAATGATCGACCATATCTGAAACGTCATCGATGTTTCACATTTCGTGCTTCTCTTCCTTCCCGTCGTCACATCTTTCGCATTCATCATCCACTCTTCGCAACAAAGCATACCATTGCCACTTACCACACATCGCGCCCCACCAAATATGCCGATAACTCTACGAGACCAACACGCCTTCCAACGCCATCTCTCCTTCTTCGACCACAACCGCGACGGCCTAATCTCCCCCCGCGACTCCCTCCACGCCGCCCTCTCCCTCGGCCTCGATTTTCCCGTAGCATGCATCTGGTCCCTAATCGTGCCCTTCATGTACGGCAACACTTACGCCTACACCAACGTTTCCGTCTCTTCCATCCCGCCTCACAAGCAACGCACAATGCTCGCCGACTTACCACTACAACCCCACAAAGAGACTTATAGCCGGCAAGAAATAACAGCGATAGCGACACAAAACACGAACGATTGGATCAACTGGTTGCATGTGTTTAACCTTTGGACGCTGGCGGCGGATAGGAACACGGGGTTGGTGAGCAAGAGGGATTTTGAAATGTTCCAGCAAGGGACGTTGTTGGAGGAGTTGGCGAAAAGGAGGAGGGTGAGAGGGAGGGATGGAGGGAATGTGATGCCGTTTGTGAGGGGAGGACCGATTTGGGTTGGGGGACATAGTTTTTTTGTTGGTAAGATGTTTGGGGTGGAGGTTTATCGGGATGGAGATGGGAAGAGGGGGGAGTGATGGTGGGATGTGGGATGGGAAGGACGAGAACCAATCTTGGTACTGAGTTGGGTGATGGTATATGCTCAGATTGGCAGTGGCCTAGCAAGAGACACGGCGGACACGGAGCATATCCTAGCAAGAGACACGATGCATATCAGATGGATTGACAGGACGATTGAGGGCCCCCACCACATTACCCTCTCGTATCCGCAACACCTGGCGTAACACATACCGTCCACATTCAAGTTTCTGGGAGCTAAAGTGGTTAGAGAGAATCATAACCGAGTTAGTAGCTGGAGAAGAAAGAGCAATCATCTGGCAGGAAGCAAGACTCATGTCGCGCAACCCAGTAGGTCAAGGCTCCAAAAGCACGCTGATATCAGCACGAAAGATGGAAGGTTTCAACAATCGTGTATCTGTATAGATGATCAGTTATCTGGCAATCGCTGCACTGAAAAAGAGCAACACCAAAAAGCTCATCACATAGCTCTGGATGGTGGCGATATTCACAACATCGGCTTGGTATCTGCAACCAGCTTCGTCAGAATCCCTATTTGAGAGGAATGAATAGGCAATCATTGCAAATTTTGGTCAAGAGAATGGTGACTTACGAGACCTCATCGCACTCGCGGGCACGGAATCTATCACGATTGTGTGAGTGTAAAGGCAACATAAGATAGACAGAAACGAAACAATTGATTCTTCTTGGTCTTAGCACTAAAGCATATGTATCACACCTTATATTTTACTCCTCCTTCAAATTTAAAGCAGCAGAGTATACACATATCGCATGCCCAGCCTTGAGACTTCAAGGTAGGCATAACACCATCAAGCACTCTAAGCTTCTCCGCCACCTTTCCCTATACAGCACACAGGCGCAGACGACAGTATGTTCGCCTTTTGAACTCAACAACGTGACAGAAACGCGGACAACACTTGGTCGATGCATCCTTTCCATGCGTGATAGTGCAGTGTCTCTATGGAGTGTTTGGCATCCCATCACAATTATAATGTCCATTTCCTTGACGAAAACAGGATTCTGCAAGCTTTCGCGATGCCTCTCCAGTACGATGCCTTTCTTTGGCATGCTGCACCAGAGCAGTAGAAGCGCCCGTATGCGTGCGTTTGTCGTCTCCGTAGGCGAGATGATAGACCTCAGAATGGTGTATATATAGTGCCTTGTACGTCCTTCATTTTCACAACCAACTCCAATAATCCATTCGCCTTGGTGTGGTCATTGATCATGGTTCGAAATCTTTCTTAGATTAGCTTAACAACTTGAGGATGTCTTGAAACATCTTTACGCCTTTTACTGAGGCCCCAATACTACTTACTCTAGGGCAGACAACGACTATCGTTAGTTTGGATAGAGCAATGCGTCTATATCATCCTCCTCGAAATCGGCATAAAGACTTGAGATGGCATCGTGCAAATCATTTGGCGTATGAGCGGGTTTTCGATGCTCCAATGTGATTGTTCTGGTATCTGTAACTGCCGACGGCCTTGTTGCTGGGCGTTCTAAGACGAGGTACTGAGATTACTTGTAGTGTTTATCGTATGAAACTCCGTATCCGGTCATTGCCAGCATTCTCTTGCTCATGTTCAGATGTCTCTCCCTCTGCCGAGATAACTTTTACTCCTGAAGTTTGACGTCTTACGGGTGAATCGTCAGCTAGATCCTCTTCTTGTTGCTGGCGATCCTGACGTGAGCATGAGGCGGAGATAGTTGACATGCTTATTCGACTAAGGACATCTTCATCTTCTAGTGTTTGAGAGTGGCCTTTTCTTTTGAGCCAACGACGATGTGTCCCTCAGCCCACGCGTACCTCTCAGAGCTCTTTCAATATAACTCGATCAATGGCAGAACTCATTTTCAGTGGTTTGAATCTGCCTCCATACTGTCTCACTAACCCTCTCATGCCATACTCAGTTCCTTGGTCTGCGCTATTGTAACTATAGCCTGCGAATCTCTGCCTGAACCGAAAGGATAATGGTCGACCGGTCTTCGGGGAGTGGCTTAATTGGGTAGATAGTCTATTTGGATTGCCGGATGGCGAGCTACTGCAGCATTTGGCATTGTAGGCGAGATGTCAAAGAAGCCGTACACTTCGAGGAAACAGCCTTTTTCCGACGAAGGCGGGGACGATGGGTGCAGGAAAAGGGGGTCTCAAGCTGGGAGCTAGGAGGTCAACATGTAGGAGTATATATGATGGAGAAAGTAGATGTGGAAGAATGAATGGTCATCCATAGCAGGCTGATACTCAAACAAACAAGCAATTCCCAAGCATCATGCAACGGGTAAGGCTGCAGGAGGAAGTCTAAAGCTATATTTGGTCACTCCTGACGACGCGGTATACAAGGGCGAGATTGAGACAATGCGAGACATCACGCGACAGCACGAGGCGGCAGCATCATCGTGGTATATAGAACTAGTCATCAGCATGTTGTGATAAACCCCACCCACAAGCACTATTCTACCCTCTTGCGTCAACTTCGACCACCCCTACCGCACCCCTTTGCAATCATGACCGACATCATCCTCCATTCGCCAGACCCCTCACGATCCTCCCGGCCTCATAGTCTCACCGCTAGTCCCACAGTCGAACTCCTCGAACGAAAAGCAGAGCGCCTCAGTCTCGGCGCAGTCCAGACCGACCTCCAAACCGAGATCAAGAAGATATGGGATGAAGAGAAGAAGCGCGATGAAATCAGGGATACGCTACGAGACTCTCTGCGCGCAGGTGTACACGGCTCACCGTTCACAAGTCCAACACCCGCGAATGAGAATGGTGGGTCTGGCGTTTGGGGAATGGGCGAGGAGATTAGGAAGATCTGGGCTGACGAAAGGAGGAGGAGTCAAATGAGCAGCCCTGTGATGAGGTATTCACCTGTCGTCAGTCCTGTACTGGAAAGGCAAATTACGCATAGGAGTGTTTCATCGAAAGGGAGTGTAGTGGAAAGTCTGAGAAGTCAGCAGGGATTTGGTGCAATGTTGACTAGGACGACGACTGAGAATAGGAGTGTTACTTCACCACTTGTGCCACGAGCGTCACAGTCTTCACTGCCGAGAGAAAGCATGGACAGTGTGGATGATCGGAAAGACATTCATGTTAGGAACGATGGGTCTCACTCGCCTCCTGGAGGTCTATTCATTACGAATCCCAGCGCAAGCCCGCGAAGCGATGCAGATGACGCCGAATTCTGCAGAAGAAATTCAAATCGCAACACTATCACAATGCCGAAGCGCATGACTAGTGGTCTTCACATCCAAGGCTTCGAAAATCCTTCACGGTCAACCAGCACGGCGTCCAAGAATACCTTACAAAGAGCCGGCTCAATCTTCAAAGATTTCGATGGAGCATACCGCAGCGCCTCGCTCACAAGTAATGCCACATCTGTGACAAGTAACTTTATTGACGAGCTCGATCGTGGTCTTGGTCTCAGCTCACCATTGGTCTCCGACGCCCCACCACTTCCAGCAGAACCTGAAGAGAGGCCTGCACCTCTTCATCGCAGTGAAACAGGATACTCTGATAGTATACCACCACGTCACTCAGATAGTCCTCGACTCTCATACGTCAAGCCGCCTGTAGCAGACGGCATGGTATATTATCCTGCACCAGTTCCGCGCGTCCTCAATTTGCCTAAGAAGCTATCGAAACGCCCAGCTGCAGCCAACTCATCACCACAGCTGGACCAACAGTCGCAAAGACAATCAATGTTCTTCGATGTCCGCAAATCGGCAATGTATGGTTATGGACCACCACACGCACAAACGCATCAATTTGGTACGCCAGAGTCTGCATCTGGTCGTGCTTCCGTAGTCGGTTCAGACCGAGCAAGTAATAACAGCTCGCCTGAACGCAAGACTACGCCAGGCAGAACGTCGCCACCGAAGAATAACAGGCAAAGTGTCATGACGATCAATCGGAAAGCACTACCCGCGCATCTCCGCGCAAGTGTGTTCTTCGAAGGTGGTCTGCCAGGTCGCAACAGTGTTGCGCACGAAGTAGAAGTCAAAGCGCAATCAGCCGTACTGACATTGGAAAGTCTCCTGGACGAAAGTGCACGGGCGCCTATTGCGGGAAGACGTAGTCCAAATACCAACCATGCACGCACGAGAAGTGCTTCACCAGACAAAGCAACCCAGAAGAGTAAAGTCAACTACTTACCACTTGGCAAATGGAATGGTGATAACAACAACGACCCTCAACCAATCACATCAACCACACCTGACCCTGCCCACAACGAAACCAACAAAGACCACTCTGCCGCTCTCGCACCCTGGGCATCCACAGTCCTAACCTCCTTCGACCACTTCGCTACAATCGAAGAAGACGAAACAGAAAATCCATCTCCACACATCTCATCACCCTCCAACTCACGACCACCATCACCACAACCAGCCCCGCACACCCTCCTTGCCGAACTAGCCACGCGGAAAGCCGCTCAAAAATCACGAAATCGCACCGCTGCAGATGCCTTTCCCAATGGTACTATGGCCGCAACACTACTTGAGCTTGATGCTGTTGCACAGGTGGAAGCGGAGAATAGAGTCAAGAGGAGAACCGTGCTTGCTTGGGAGATGGATGGTGTTCTAAATTCTTCTCCCAGGCTTGGAGATGGAGCCGACGACGGTGAGCAGGAGGATAGTGGTGACAGAAACAGAGACGACGAAGATACACCACTAGCCCTCCTCCCTGTCCCTCCGCCAAAGAGTCCAAAGCGGAAACTCATGAACTGGAATGCCGGCTTTCCTTCAACAGGAACAACGAATGTACCAGAAAAAGAAACCCTACTAGTCCGCCAAGCACGCGAAGAAAGCGAACCCCTCTCCATCCGCCGTAGTCGTCTCTTCGGCAGCAATCCTAATACCAACCCAAACAACAACAACACAACCCGCGCCGTCTCAGCCGCTCCCTCTTTCGTCGCTACAACCACCAACAACGATCGCACGCCCAACACAAATTCCAGTAAATCCGACAAAGGGAATGAAGAAGAGGAAACTCTCGCCCAACGCACCATTCGCCTAAAAGAACTAAAACAGCTCTCGAATTACCTCGCAAACGGCAACTCAAGTCTCAAACGAGGTAATACAGTGAGAGCTGTTAGTGCCTATACACAGGGATCTGCTGGGGAGGAGATGGATGATTTGGTTGAGGAGGAAGAAGGAGAGGGGTTTGCGGAGGGCGTGTTGAGAGGTGTTGGTGTACATGTGGATGCTGGAGAGGGAGAGGCAGGAGATGCGGAAGAGGAAGAGACCTTAGGACAGCGACGTGCGAGGTTGCAGGCAGAAGGTGAGGGTATTGGTGCTGGTGCAAGACCTGTATTTGGACAACGACTCTCGACGATTCGACCTATTCAGCCCTCAGGTCCTTTCTTCCAAACGCAACAACAACCCTTATACCCACACCAACAAGACCAACCAAACCTCTATCAACAACAACAGATATTCCCACTCTACCCTCTCCATCCCCACCAAATCCTCCCACTCCACCAGCAACAACAATCCCATCCTCAGACCACTCTACAAGCACAAACAGCAGCAGGAGGCCTCCTAGCTCAATCCGAGCTATCACGCGCCACACGTCAAAAACAAATCTGGCTACACAACTCTCGCGCCGTGTCGCACAACGGACTGAGCGTCTGGGGAAATGATATGGTCGGTGGTTTAGGTGCACAAGGAGCCAGGACGGAGAATTGGGTTGCCAACAGGGGTGTGTAAGGAGAGCGGAAGTCCAGTAGGATTCACTGTTGGCTTCGTGAGGAGCAACGGAGAATATGAAGATGATGGAGTGGTCAAATGCGAAAGGTGCCTTACAGTTTCATGTACGCTCAGATCATCGCATCATCACCACATCATTATCAGCACCACGTCTCCCCCTCAGCGTTCAGCGAGGGTCAGGCAGCAACGTGTACAAATGACCGCCCAAACGCCATTCCTCACTCATACATTTACCAGAACTTGCGCTCAGATTACCCGTACCAGAAAAGTTCCCAACAGTTTCATGTTGGTTACATATTTAAACTTCATTACCGTCATCAAGTACCGGACACGTGAAGTGACTATATGCAAGTCAAATACATCCTGGTGGCTCAGTACAACAACACAGCAGGCAGAGTTTGTGCTGCATGCTTGGGAGATAGTTGAAGTAGATGTAGTAAATTAGTCATCACAATGTCACTCCGTCCCCTTAGCCCCTTCTGACTATGATCTCGTGACCATGGTTGGAATGATCGCTCAGTAGTTCGTTGTCGCGCTCAAAGAGGAAATGGTCAAGCCATGATATAAAAGTCAAGAAAATGGTAGATACGTGAAAACTCATGTCTTGGCAAAACTCTAACTAAGAAGAGCCGCTAGGGCTGAAACTCCGCAACAACACTGCACCTCGCATCTTCTCTTTCCTCAACGACACACTTCACACCACCTCTTACAGTCTTTAATCTCAGTCAAGTCGTCTCTGGGATCGTTCGTCAGAACAATCAATTAAACAAACAAACTTCACAGAATATGGACAACTCACCACCCTCAAAACGGTCATCCCCCTTCAACACCACGAACTTCTCCAAAAGAGCAAAGCATAATCATGAGCCCACACCGTCCTTAGATTCCGGGCCGTCCACCGGCATGACCTTTGCTCAAAAGATGATGGCCAAAATGGGCTACCAGAAGGGTGCTGGTCTTGGTAAAGAAGGAACGGGTATCGTTGCGCCTATCGAGGTCAAGCTTCGTCCACAAGGAGCTGGTGTTGGCACAGTAAACGAGAAAACTGCGCAAGCCAAGGCCGAGGAGAAGAGGAGAGCTGAACAAAAGGGTGAAGTATACGAAGATTCCTCAGAGGAGGAGCGGGCGGCCAGGAAGAAGCGGAAAGAGGTAGCGAAAGCTGTTGGTGGTGCTGGTAGCAAGACTTCGGCGGTGGGACCTGGAAGATCTAAGAAAAAGATTAGAACTGTGGCGGAAATCGAGAAAGAGGAAGGTCTGGAAGTGCCGAATGTGTTCAAGAGCTTGATCGACCATACAGGTGCTGCAGGACCAAAACTCTTGACGTCCACGGCTGGGCTGATGACGCCCACTGCGGCAGGTACATCCTCTGAGGAGCCCAAGATTGCGACATATGCACGAAGAGAATTAGATGCTTTCGCATCAGCCTGGCATGAGCTGCAGGAACGGAAAGAGACCTCAACAGTGCTATCCCAGCGGCTCCAAGAGGAGATAGAGCAGCAAGCGGCTGAAATGCTCAACCTCAAAACCATTGCCGAAGCAGTCAATTCAATCACAGTTTTGGATGTCCCTAGCGTCATGTCTGAGGTGTCTGCGGAAGAGCTCGACGAACAACTCGAATCACTTACCTCACGTCTCGAAGAAGTCCAGCTCAGATTTGCCCAAGACATTGAGCGGTTCGACTTGTATGATGTTGCCGTTGCTGCTATCCAGCCACTGTTCAAGAAGTTTATCAGTCTTTGGCATCCTTTCGAGGAGCCACTCAGATTTGTCCCCTACCTTGTTCGCCTTCGAGCCATCCTCGGCATCAGTCAAGGGTCTGACGACACTGTTCTTGTTGATGAGCATGGCCTACCAGGACGGCAAAAGCTATGCAGTCCATATGAAAGTTTGATCTACTCTCACTGGTTGCCGAAAGTAAGGACGGTTGTTGTGAATGACTGGGATGCAACTGATCCTACACCGATGTTAACCTTAATGAGTGGCTGGAAGGAAGTCCTACCTGCACTTGCTTATGATATAGTTGTCAACCAGCTCGTGGTTCCAAAGCTTTCAGCAGCGATCCAAGCATGGCAGCCACATGCTGTTCGTGCAGGGAGACGTACCTCAGCAGAACCACATACTTGGCTTTTCCCGTGGCTAGAGCATCTTGATGAATACCATCTTGATCCTAAAAGCTCAAATGGCCTTCTTGCAGAAGTCAAGCGCAGATTTCGAACAGCTTTCTCGAATTGGGATCCAGCAAAAGGAGTCATGGAAGGCTTGGACAGCTGGCAGGAGGTCAAGGCATTTCGTGGTGAACTTAAACACACCTTGGAGCTCAATCTCCTGCCTCGCCTTGCTCAGTATCTGCATGCTCGTTTTGACGTCAACCCAGCTAAACAAGATATCACCCCTATCGAGAACATCTTGAAGTGGAAATCTTTCTTCAGTAGCGAGAAGTTCGGTCGTGTCTTGGTGGACGCGTTCTTCCCGAAGTGGCTCAATGTACTTCATTTGTGGTTGACGTCTGAACCAAGCTACGAGGAGATCGGAGAGTGGTATTCCTGGTGGCAGAGTCAGTTCCCGGACGAGATCAATGGGGTGCCTGCTATTGCTGCGGAGTGGGAGAAAGGACTTACCATGATGAACAAAGCAATCGACCTCGGACCTGATCGCGTCAAGACTGACCTTGCTGCACCTCTTGCGGGACCCGCGCGTCCTGTCGTTGGGCTTCGAAGCCACGCAGCAAAGGCTGCCAAGGTCGAAGAGGCTCGCACAGCGGCTGCGAAGGAAGCTCCTGCAGAAGATATCACACTTCGGGATATTATGGAAGATTTGTGTGAGAAGGAAGGACTCATGATGATTCCATTGCGCAAAGCACACCCAGAGACTGGTTTGCCTTTGATGCGTGTGACGGCAAGTGCTACTGGAAGTGGTGGTGTCGTTATTTACATGAAGGGAGATGTTGTCTATGCTCAGAGTAAGAAGAATAAGTCAGCCTGGGAACCTGTGGATGTATTTGATGAGGGTGCACTTACTGGTCTTGCTGAGGCTCGGTGATTGTTGGCGGTGTTGGAACTGAAGTGATTGTCAGCGGTGATTTGGGTCTCTGAGTCTGGACTATACATCCTTAATGTCAGTACGTTTACCTTCTCCTAGCTGAAGCCCGAGGAAGGACAGGCTATACCATAATGATGCTAATGGAAAGGACTGTTGTGTTGAGGACATAGGTCGAATGCTCAACGGAAACAAAGACTGGTGATTTGCAAGCTCGTCTTGCTGTGGGTTTGTGATGCTGTTTGTCCTGATGACGCTCCCAAACAATGACTAACGTTCTTGTCAGTGATGGCTACATTGTTTACTAAAGCTGAAGTCCTCGTCGCAAGTCCTCCGCTCGCTAAGAGGAGAATGGCTCATAGGTTCGAGCTGAGTACGAAAGGGTTTGCTCTAAGTGGAAAAACTCCAAAGCGCTTCATCGCCGCCGAAGCAATAGAAATATATTTCGATTGTGATCTTGTTCTTTCTTGCAATGTGACATGTCATTCTTGAGTGGTGTTGCGCTTTCGAGCCTTGCGACGAGCTGACAGGGCTTTTCAGAGTCCTACCGTAGGAGCTTGTAGTGGACCAAGCAAAGACCTGTGATAATGTCGCACGATGTCGAAAGCTCTTGACGCCGCATTGCACTCTAGGAAAGAAGAAAGACGAAAAGTAGAAGGCGCAACACGAGGAGAGAGAAAGACGAAATTGACGGACTTCGAGAACATTACAGACATCGGTGTCGAGGACGGTACAGTCGCGAAAAAGGAAAAACAAGAAATGAGCAGAATAGAAACAGTTCGTCGACTATGAGAGCTGTGCGAGCTGCCCAGTTGATCGTATGTCGTAGAGACGCTGACGTCGTGGGCGAGGCTAGCCTGTCAAATTTGCGTGTTAGTACCATTGCTATGAAGAGTGGATAGACTTGCTAGACTATGCGGCTGCGAGGTGGTTCTATCACCAGTCTGCTCCGCTCTGCGCGGTGAGTGCTGAGCACTCCGCATGCTGCGAAGCTGTTCGTTCTGCTGATGTTGTGGGCGAAGGAAGCCTGCAGGAGATGCATGTCAGCGCCGTCGTCTTCAAGCCTGGAAGGACTTGCCTGTCTATGAAGCAGCGAAGTGGTCACACCGTCCGTCCATCCTGCGCAATGCCCTTCAATGCAAGTGATGTGAGGTTGAAAGGTAGGTGATTGTGAAGCTATAAATGAGTCATCTCGTTTCTGCTCGCTGTATACAAGGAAAGATTCTCCAAGCGAAAGCGCTGCCGTCGGTAGCTGCTGCTCCTCGTGACGTTTTGAGAAGAAGAAGACGACCAGTGCTGTACGGTGACAGAAAGAAGAGAAGTCTCTGCTGCGTTGTGTGTGTGGTGGATGTGATATAAGAAAGAGAAAGAAGCAGAGGTTGTCTCTACCAAAGTTTCGGTGGTCCGTGCGTTGTGTTCGAAAAAAGTATCGCGCTGCCTCGCGCCTTCCTTCAGAGTGACTCTGGCAACCTTACATTCCGAGGATGTGCATGGGCTTAGCGACTAGTGATGTGAAGCTGCTGGCAGGTTTCCATATATCTTAGGCATTGCTGCGAAGTGTTTTGCTTGTCTGTAGGGTTGGCACACGTGCTTGCGCTCAGCTATCACAATTTCAAATTTCACCCCTGAAAATTTCCATATGCAGCTGGACAACAATGAGGTTGATGACTTGTTCTGTTGCTATATGGATATTGTCGTGGGTGTCTTATGGTAGTGAAAGGCGATGCTGCAGTGGCCTGGACATATAGTGATGAACGAGCTCTTCTTATGGAGACAGTGTCGTTCGAGCTTCGTCCTCTGTGCCAGCGGTCGCAATTGTTGGGAATGACAGGTCGAGGCATCTCAGGTGCGAAGTGATACTATCTTCGTGGTCTGAGTCTGCTGTAGGTCAAGGCATCGTTCATGTTAAGGCAATGGAGCATGGCTGTTTGCTGGCTGTCGTTGATGCTTCGCCACTCGGTCGCTAGCCGTCGCTGTCACTGCATCACGCCCATCATGTCACGACCTTATTGCTGATCGAGTCACTTCAATGACCTTCACAATGCATGCATTCATAGCTAGATAGATTTGACATAACTATGTGTACGTGCCTGCCAGCCTGCTAGCCTGCTTGTTTATTATCTATGTGTATGCGTGCGTGTATGCCTGCGCACCTTCGCGACAAGGGGGCCTTGTCCACCTCACCAGCACCATACTAATCGCGTCGGAGCTCAACACATCTTCGGGAACCCTCCCTGCCTGCTGCGCCTCTCACGGTACAGAAACCTATCTACCAAATACGGTCTCGCGAAAGCCAGTTCCTTGCTACGACTATGCTGCGTCACCATCAGCCTAATCACGTCAGAGCACCGACACATCTTCCAGAACCCCCCATCGCTACCGTGCCAACACTGTGAAGAAACCTACCTACCATACCGAGTCTCGCAAAGGACAGATTTCATACACAATGCTTGCTGTGAGTCAAGGCTTCCGAAAAGCGATATGGTCTTCTGACACCGGCTGAGGTGTCCGAACCGACTCCCTCACCAATCAGGCTTCTCAGACCACGGTCTCGGAGTACGCCAGAACCTTACAGAATCCTCTCGCCAAAGGCTTGCAATCAATCTTGGCTCGTTGAACACACCATTCCAACCCTCGATGGAAGTTTCACCTCGTCGGCGGGTATGCCTGAGGGCATTCTGAAACTCTCAAGGTGACTCACACGCCTGATTTGGTCCTCTGACCGGCTGAACGCCAACTTTCCTTCGGTATAGCAGTGGTTGCCCTTGGTTACTGTTTGTCGTCTGCGCGTCCGCCTGCACGCCCTCCTCGCCATATGCAAGGCAATTCAAGTCGGATTCGTACGAGAAAAAGATGAGGACGTAGCGCAAGAGTCAAGGAACAAACGGACACCAATATGGAGGCCAAAGGGGAAGGCAAAGGTCATCAAGTCGTGCAGCGCAGCCAGACAGAAAGAATTTTACACAGTTACAAAGCTTCCTTTCAAACCTCGAGACGAATGGTGCCATTGCCACTATTGCTCCTGTCATCTGCTTTACTTTCACTGAAGTCTAAACATCAATTGCTCTACTGCTCTCGTCACCTGCTGCTGTCGCTGAAGTCTAAACACCACCCTCGTCTTTGCTCTGACACATTGCTGTCCTCACCATGCCCACGCCGCCTATAAGGATATTCTGCTCTTCCCTCAGTAATTCTCTCTTTTTTTCCCTTCTTCTGTATCAATTCAACTGTCACACCCAAGCTGAACTATTCTTTCTGAAACCTCTCCGGTACAAGTCACACCCCTTACTCTACTCTTCTACATACCAAACACCCTCTTCAATCCCAATCAAGACTCGTTTAAGAAGTCACCAAGACACCTTCACCGATATCAGACAAAGAACAGCCCGGTATAGGTCCGGTATCACTCACATACCCACTTCCACCCTTTTCAAGTCTCTCTCTCAAGAGACTCACTCCCAAGAAGTAAGTGTCAGGGATCTACCTCACCTCACGGTCCTCAAGCTCACTCAATATAGGTCCGGTATCACTCACGTACCCGCTTCACCCTCCTCAAGTGTTCAACAAGAACACTCAATCCAAGAAGTAAGTCTCAAGGATACCTACTCCTCCAACATCCCCAAGCTAACCCAATATAGGTCCGGCACACTACACAGCCCACTTCCAACCCAAGTCCTTCTTCAACGACTTCTTCACTCTCAAGAAAAGGTGTGTTGAGATATCCTCATTCTCAATCCATTTGATAGACCTTGGCTAACCACAGCACTCCTCACAGATGTCTTTCAACATGAATGGACACGAATATGCTGCTGCCGTCTCCAGCACCAATGCTGGGGACTCCTCCTCCACCTCTGGCAACGGGGTCACCCAGAACGCTGCCAGCACTCCCCTCAAGGCTGCCAAAAGAGGCGCCAGGGGAAAGGGACCTCTGGCTCCCAAGCCTGCCGGTGTTGAGAAGAAGAGCACCAACCCGGACCGCGCTTACCTCAAGGCGGACTACAGTGGAGAGAAGGAGCAGGAATGGCCACTCTTGCACCGTCTCCGCACCAACCCAAAGGAACTGTAAGTCTATCAGCAACCCTCCCACGCTTGTGTATACCCCCTCATCCTAGAATAAATGCTAATATCCTAATAGAGCCGGCAACAAGTCCATCCACAAATGGTGGAGTTACGAGAAGCAGCCCGAGGGCGCTATGGTCCAAAAGGGCAACAGAATGGTCCCGAAAGGCGACTACAAGTGCGTCTGCGGCGAATACACCGTCAGGCAAGGCGATATGGACCGCCATATCATCCACCAGCACTTCGGCAAGGGCAAAGTGAACTGCCCGCGCTGCAACGTGGAGCTCGTGAACGCCTCCTATGCCAGGGCCGCTCACATGAACGTGTGCGGCAAACAGAAGCCTCACGCTTGTGCCTCCTGTGGCACGTGTTTCGCGGACCCAAGCGCCGCCAAAAAGTGCAGTAAGAAGTGCAACGGCACTCCACGCACCACCACCAGAGCTGCACGAACAGTGCCAGTGATGGCTACCTCCCAAGAGGAGGTCAATTCGGAAGAGGCGTTCACAAACGCCTCTTTCCTCCCTTTGGAGTCCTACAGGGCTCCTCACACCACCGTCAACGCTCAACAAAGCGTGTTGGCGGCTCCCGCCTTCTCAATGGCCGTCAATGGGGATGAACTCCCTTCTAGCGGCTCTTCCTCGCCCTTTGAGTGTTCCGGGGTTCCTCACGCCCCCCTCACCACCTCAACAAGCCTGCCAACGGCTTCGACCTTCCCATTGGAGGTCGACTGGGAAGTGGCTGCTTTCGGCGGCTCTTCCTACCTCTTGGAGGCCCCCGAGGGCTTCCCCAACCCTCCCAATGTCGCCAACCCCTATGCGACGTTGTACCCTCTCAATGAAGAGGATAATGGGACGCAGGATCTTCTTGCCTCCCAACTACAAGCCGTAAACTCCTACGGCAACCCTCTGACGGGGTTCAACGGAGATATGATGGTTGACAACCCCCTCGACCTCTCCTCCGTCTCCTGGAGATTTCCTGAGCCGTTACTCAATGAGCCGCTCAACAACTACCCCGGTGCCTTCCTCGGCACCCCTCAAGGCCTCCTCGAGGAGGAACCAATCTGCAATCCCGAACTATACCAGTTCGGAGATGCAGCACAGTTGCCATACAAAGGGCAACTCAACAACTGTGACGGCAATCCCGTCACCCCCTTCAGGTCGGTCGCGAACGACGAGGCGACCATAGATCCCCAGCTCCTTATGCTGGGGATGTCACAACCAGGACCCCATGAAGGGGTCAACTTTCCTACTGGGCACTCTCCACATGGTGACCTTCACTTGCCTGTACCTCCCCAGGCGGTGACTGTTGCTTCTGAGGGGTACATGTTGCCCACAGAGGAAGACAATTTGTGGTTCGATGAGATGTTGAAGGAAGATGCGCGTCTCGGTTATGCCGAGGCATGAATGGATCTGGTTTTTGGGCGTTTGGTTTGGGCAGCATGGGGTATGGAAAAAGCACTGTTTGGTTTGAAGTTCAAGGAGGGGGGGCGACGCTGGGGTGCTCTCCCTGAGACAATGTTCTCAGCCAACACCTGAAATATGTGATTAACTAGGAGACAGGGCTACGCTGGGGTGCTCTCCCTGAGACATCGTTCTCGGCAAACACCTGGAAGAGATGCATTGGGAAAGGAGCATCAGCATTGGCAAAAGGGCACCAGCATTGGGTCAAGGAGCATCAGCATCAGCATGGCGAGGGCGTTTTTGGGTTTTCCTTCCTCTTTGTCACAGTACGCTCGTGTACTCTTTTTACGACACTCCCACTGGGTTTTTGACGAGGCATTGAGCGAGGAAGGATGTAGATAGACATTCTCATCGCTCCGAAGAAGAGTGCGATGAAGAATTGATAGTGACCGAAGACAAAAAGGTCATGGAAGTGAAATGAAATCAACTTTTCACTTATCAGAATGAGTCCTCATTTCACCTTGACTGTCTTTTGTGCTTGTTTTTGGAGTGACACTTGGATTCAGCATCACTTGTTGATGTTGATGTTGGTGGCATGTCGTTCAATCGTTTGCCAAGGACTAAAGAGACCGAGATTTAAACGATGATCACCACCTCCCTTGTCGCGAGTGGCCATTCCTTAATCACTTCTACTTCTTGCCGATATGTGAGCCTCTGACGAGTCGTGATCTCATCTCTCAACCTCAATCGCTGTACAAGCTACGGTGTCGGTTTGTGCTTCAGCACCTGCTCGTAAGCGCCAATCAGTGACACAAGAATGTTCTGTGTCACCGTCATGTAGGTCGCGCTTACATGCGGAATCAGTCTCGTGCTTGAGCTCGTCTATTGAAAGTTGTTGAACAAAGCTACTTTGTATTTTTCGTTGTCGTGCTTCGTTATGCCTCCAACCAAAGAAGAAAATACTTTGTTGGTTGGTGCCTATGCTGATATTCACTACTTCTTTGATGACCCTGACAACTTCCCCCCTCATCATCGCTTCGACAAAGGTTCCTGTGTCTATCTTCATCACAACAGACAAACTGATCAGGGACGTCTGGAAATAGCTGATCGACCAGGAACAAAGCATCAAGATGCATTGGCAGGATGTACGTGGCTCCTTGAAGAAACCGCACTAATACTGATTTGAGACTTCGTTAGTGCTTGATGATGCTATTGTTTCCTATTCATCATCTAGGCCAAGTGTTATGACTATTACTACTAGAGCTGCAGCTTCCAAAGATGAAAAGGCTTGGAGTCTGTGGTCACTCGACATGCGGAACGAAACATGGGCTGTCTTCACAGTACGACAACTGGACATTTACTTTTGGCACAGGGAGGAGACTTCATTTATGCTGCAAATGTCGATGACACTCCCAATCAGATCAGTTATGATTGATGAGGAGGTTGTTCATGCGCGAAAGCTACGCACACCTTCCCTTGTTGAGAAGCTGGAGTATGCTGCAGAAGAAGCACCTTCAAGGACGTCTTCTTCAAGCACTACTGCATCTGTGCCAGACACAGCAGCCGGTACGAGTTTCGTTCCCGCCGCATACAATCCAGCATCTCCAGCAGCACCTGAACGAATTGTAGATCGTGAAAAGACGCCTCCTCCAGCAGATACGGAAACGAATCTGGTTACGTCTTTGACCAATGAGACTGCACTAGCTACGGCACAAACAGCTTCTGGGGAACAACAATTCGGTCGGGTAGATCCTTCGCCTCACCACCAGACATCATACAGCTACAATCCACTACCAACCCCACACACACATCTGTCAAGCTATCAGACTGAGCCTCTCCCGTCACCAAATGCACAACAAGTTATATCATTCGCACCTCCGCCAACAGCACAATCAACCACACCAGAGCAGCTTCACAACCTGTTCTCACCTCAAGCTGCCCCATCAACTCCACCAAGCACAGGAAAATTACCATTGCGTCACTCATCGCGGCCTCAACCTACCTATCCTAGGACTCAATACGCAACGTACAACATTCCTCCGCCACCACCAGCACCAACATCTGTCCCTCCACAAATGGAGCGAAGTCCGCCTGGTCATTTGCATTACATGGGACAGATGTACTCTCCAGGCTATCATGCCCAAGCATCGCCAGTGCTCTACTCTGCAGGTCATTCACAGTACGCGACACCAACGACAGGGTATTTTGGAAATCCATCATACGCCGGGTCTGTACCAGCGTCTCCATATGCTATCCATAGCCAGGTGTATCGACCTGCTCAGGGAGAAGCTAGCCATGCAGGTCATAGTGCTGAGAGGGAAACGAGTGGAGGAATACTGAGAGTTGTCGATGCAAAGGCTGAGAAGGTTGAGAAAGGTGTGGGTAAGTGGTTGAAGAGGCTGGATAAGCGATCATGATCAGATCCAGCTGGATGAGAGGCCGATGTTACTGGGTTTTTTCACGAGGTACTTTGGTGATTGATTACGAGGAGGACTGTTGGGCATGCTCTTCAAATTTATTATTACCAGACCCACCACATCCTGCTTAGTGCTTCCGTACATGAAACGATTCGGGTGGTTGAGTTATATAGCTCCAACTGTCTAACGAAGCAATATTTGTATGCGTTAAGGTGGAAATGAGGTTGTTGATGTGGCGTTTGTTTCAGACCACCGGAACTGCTGCCCGCACCAACAGCTCGAGCACTTCTTGAACCTTATTTGAGCGCGTGCCATCAACGGCTATTATCTCCACTTCAATCCACGACATCTTGACTCCAAACAAACCAACATCACGCTTATCTTTGTTGAGCTTCCTCTCTGACTTCGGTGATGGCATGCCCCATTGGTAATCAAGCTAGCAGTAATGAAATTGGTGCACTGTTTGCGACTAGTGACCTGGGACTAGACGCGAGAGGAGATGACTTGACTTGATATCAACTTGATGCCTGCTCTAAGTGCTCTTCCTTCCCATGTCTTTGCTTTTCACATCTTTCGACACACACTGATTCCTGTTTCAATCATTCTCTTTCGTCTGTCTTTACTGCTGTACTTGCCGCTCTTTGAAACATCTTCACACGCTCAGCACAGCTCTTTCCTTACATCTTGCCTCATACAGTCCGTCACAGCAAGACCTACAACCTGATCAACGCCCACCTAATATTGAGTATACTGTACTATTTTCATCATGTCTGCCTCGAGATCTTTCTTTGCAGTCTTCTGCCTAATCCTGGCCTTCGTTGTCCAATCAGCTCAAGCTGTCAACTCAACAAACATTAAGGTTACCACTCGCACCACGATATCTTGCTTCACACTCAAGGTCGAAACACCAGTGTCTAGTGTGGCCAACATAACAAGCACAACGTATAGCAACATGACCTTCAGCTTGGTGCATACTTCTACGCCATTCGTTATATCAATCCCACCAACATTTACCAGGACCAACACGCAGACTAAGCATACCGCCACTACGACGACCATTGGGTTTCAGAGCACTTCCACATCGACCAGGATTTATACAAGAACTTACTATTCTATCATTCCTGGCATTACCAATACTACTACCATGACTGTACCAGTTACTACAACTCTTTCCACAGTAACATCGGTCCTCAAGACTACCTCAGGTTTCAGGAACATTAGAGCCACGAGGGAGACCTGCAGGCCTGAACTTCCCGCACCTGTCGTGAACTCCACCTTATCCAGGCGGGGCGAGGATGACAACGACGATCAAACCGACGATGTCCCTGACAACACCAACTCTACCTCTGTGGTGCCTACTTCTACTATTGGCCTCTCTCGTCTCAACGCCGTTGCCGCCTATCCAAGTCTTGTCTCCTGCATTGCGACAGTCGTAACATCCACTGGCTACATTACTGTACTTCCTGCTAATACCACGACTACTCGAATTGGCCATACACCCACTGCTGTAGTACAAACGACCACCTTCTTAACCTCCACGCACACCAAACTCCTCGACAACGCCACTCACACACATACAACCTCTTCAATGTTCATCTTCACCACCGGAGTGACAGCACGTCCCTCAACTCTAACAAGCTACACAACCACAACATACACCCTCCCCACAGCAACCACAACCTTCTACGGCGCCTGCCGCACCCAACGCGTCCTCGGGCCCATCCTCCCGACCAGCTTTCCAAAAGCAGAACGCGGGTTTACTGTCGACGACATCTACTACGACCCTGACGTCCTCCAGCTATGGTCTTTCTACACTCCAACGAATTACACCTGCTGCCAAGCGTGTCAAGACCAGCCAGATTGTGCGTTTGGTGCTTGGGATAGCATATCGGAGTTCTGCTATATGCAGAGGCGCAAGGATGGCCTTGCTTTGGCGCAAAATGAGACCGGGGGCTTATATGTTAGTGCTAACAGGAATGCTACGAGTGTGCCGTTTGCGTTTATGGCGTATAATGGACCTGCTGGGTATTTGAGCGATGGTGGTGTCGACAAGGATTGGGTATAAGAGAAGGGGAAGAGATTGGAGGAGTTTCACATAGAAAGACAAAGAGGAGCTTGAGTGAGTTACTGGCTAGCGGTGGCCTTCCCATCCTCATGACCTTGGGCCCACGACGATAGTGTAGGCAATTTGATGAAATATATGTTACCTTAGTGTCTGATATGTTCTTTGAACGAAGTTCAAGAGCTGAAAGTGATGCTGATTACTGATATTGGTGAACCATGGGATCACTTGCAGATTGTTCTTCCCCAGCTTCTTGGCATACAGCCCTCTTCTTCAGCATCACTACCTCCACCGCCTTTGTCTCCGTCCAAGTTTTTCCTCACTTCAAGTGAAGTGAAGTCTGAAGCTAGGAGACTCACTCCTCCTCCTCCTCCTCCTCCTCGACGAGTCTTGTCCATTCATACTGGTTGGAGCTTCTATTGCTACAGCTGGAGCTAGTCCGGTTCACCATCTTTACCGCTCAGCTTGCTCTGCTCTGCGTTTGCTGTTTCTTGTTGATGCCTTCCGGCCTGTGCTACAACAAGCTATTACTACAGCTAACATAGGCCTGCCAATACACAGAACAGTACCCTTTACTGCTGAATAACATTGCGACAAGACTCGAGCCATGGCTACCCTCACCAATGCGCTCCGGCCAACAATCAGCAATTCTTACGCCGACTCCATCCACGACGGCCGCTGGGAATTCATATCACCTCCTGTGGGTCCTGCAGTGTCTTTAGAGTGGTCATCAGCTTATTATGTCCTCCAGAGTCCTCCGCGCGAAGATCAAACACCATACCAACCACAGTTCGACCAACGAAGCTCGCCTCGAGCACAGACTGGCAATGTCCATGCCACTCCCAGTGCATACTCACGACATAGTCTAGGAGCATCGAACTTCCCATCCACTCCTGGCACTAGAGAACCATTGCCGACAAGACATACAGGACAGCACGACTTACCCATTCCGTTACCAGCTGAGGCAGATTCAGAAGAGATGGAACTACAAGGGACGATCATCAACGACAAATGGGTGCATCGTGACAAGCTCGCCGAAATCGAAAAGAAAGAGCTAGAGGAGATCGGTGCACGGCTGGGACTACCATTGCGCGCCGGCAGCATATCAGGCATTGTTCAGGACCCACGAGAAGGTCTCTCCGAATTCGAACCAAGCAGTAAACGCCCTAGGATCGACACCTCCGACGCCTTTTCTGGCAGCGACGATAACAGTCCTGAAGACTTTGACGGCCCGTCATCACCCAATGGCATGCGCTCACACTCAAGAACACTCTCGGCAGCAAGAGCAGGCAAATCTAGGATACCAATCAGCAAATCCAGTCCACTAGCACGAACCGCACCTTTCGCTTCCTCTCCAATCACATCCGACTCTCCCTCCACATTCCCACAACGACTCTCGAACAACGACCCGAATCAGTCCTGGCGCAACTCCCTAACGGACTCGCCAATGATCTCTCCCAGCCAATCCCGTAAACCTTCGACTATGATGCCTAAGAATGTCACCAACACAACCCGCAACTTCAGTGGCACCCGCACCACTTCTTTGAGTAAGCAGAATTCAATCCGCGCTCGCACAGTCTCAAATGCAGCAAAGCGCAACTCCTTGAATAGACCCAGTATGACTCTCGACCGCAATGATCGTCCACACACGCCTGTCAATCGTCCTGAAGGAGATGCTCCTTGGCTAGCGACCATGTTCAAGCCGGATCCACTATTACCACCAGATCAGCAAATGTTACCCACACACGCAAAGAAACTTGCGTTACAGCGGGGCGAAAGAGTGTTGACAAATGAAGAGTTATTAGAACGTGAGATAGCTGAGGCGGCGAGGGCGGAAGGTGGCTGGATGCTGCCACAGCAGGACAAAGCAGAAACAATGAATGCGCTACCGCCGTTACAAGAGAAAGAAGAGAGGGCAGGTAGTCGATTAAGTGCAAGACCAAGTATAAAGCGCTTCTTCAGTAGGAACAGCATGAAAGCCAAGAGTCAGTCGCGGCCGCCGTCGCAGGTAGGCACGCCAAGGGATGAGCGGATGTCTGCTGAATTGGTTGCTGGGCCACCTTATCGTGGAGAGCCTGTTGTGCAGCAGCAGCAGCAACCGCGCATGATGGGTGATGGTGTTGCTGGAAACGACTCGATGGGTTTCGTGCAGGGATTGCAGCAACAATCTATGCGAAGCTTGCAACAACAGCAGTCGTTTCCATCTTCGCAAAGGAATGGCAGAAGGACAGGCGAAGTGCATCAGGATGAGCTTGAAGAATGGCCACTGGCTAGTCCTCCGCGAACGCAGCAGCCATCGCGGAGACAATCGAGCGATGAGAAGGCAGCGTATGGTCAACAGCAGAGAAACGATCCGCCAAACATGAATTTGAGAGCGATGCCGCAGACGCAGGGAGTGCCTGGTGGTGAGAAGACGAGCATGGCTGCGCCACCACAGATGCAGAAGAAAGATGGAGAGAAGAAGAAAGAGGGCGGATGTGCTGGATGTTGTGTTGTTATGTGAAAAGTCCATTTGAATCAAACATGAGGATAGAAGATACTTGAGAAGAGAGTGCGATAGATACCCAGAATATACGAAGGAGAAAGATTGCATGATCTATAGTGAAATAGGCAAGTACGAAATGCGTTGAATATGGAGACTTTCTATATCTGCCTTGTGAGGAGAGAGCAGAGACATAGCTTGCAATATATCAAGATTCAGATCAAGCCTGACGGCTTTTGCACAGATACAAACCTGGAACATTTGGAGACTTGTCACTTCTTTTCTGTCGAACAACCACGAACAGAGGCATCTCACAGACTTACTCGTCGTCCACGCTTCTATCTTCTTCATAGGGCAAATAAGCGCATCTCTTCAGCGCTACCAACTACGACTTTTTATCCTCTCTAGCTCTCCTTCTTCGTCAGCTGGCAAACACTTCATCATATCGGTCTCGACATCGGATCTATTGAGCTGTAATAGTGGCTCTTTGTCCTCCACGCCTTCTCCGCCAAACAAGCGCATCCTAGCGGCTAATCTCATGAGATCGGCTTTCATATCACATCAAACTCATCGACCTCTGAACCGTTGTACTCCTCGCTTCCTTCTTCATCAGACAACAAACGATCGCAGCTTGGTGGACGATTTCTCATTATCGGTCTTCACAACAAAACCGTCAACCTTCGGCTCTTGCTTCCGCTCGCTTTCTAATTCGTCACACAGCAAACACGTCAATCGCCTATCAACGGACAATCTCACTTCATCGATCTCTACATCAGACAACTAGAACTTTCAAAACATTTCATCCATCCTTCACCAGAACACATCAAGTTATCTCAAGGCTTTTCCTTTCTTGCTTTGCAGTTCTTCTGGATAAGCAGATTCCGATATCGACAAACTCACCATCGTAACTCCATCAGCACTCCTCACAGCGCCTTCCTAGCTTATTGGCATGTCAATCATATCTTCCTTCTCAATACTGACGCGTCTCGGATACAGTTCTTCATCCTCTTCTAGCGCCTCCTCAGCGTATGTCGATGGGCAACAGTCACAACCACTCTCTCGCCATATCATTCAGACAATACCTCCACCCATCCAGAAAAGATGCCTAGTCAAAGCAGTTTGAAGAAGTAAGTCTGTGCGCTATTGTTCGAAATAATCGGCTCACCTCTACAGGCTACTTTCCAGTGGGCTTTTTGCCGATTTCATCATCCAATGTGGTGAAGAACAAATATCAGTACATAAAGCAATCATTTGTGCCGAGTCAAGTTTCTTTGTGGTCGCTTGTACTGTCGACATGCAGGTAAGCACTTTCTTGCGTTCAAACGCTTCAGACTTCGAACTTATATGATCATTAACTCTTTAAGCAGGAGAAGGCCACAGGTACCATCAAGTTGGACAACGACATCCATGTTATCAAGAGCGTTTTGGCGTTCTGCTATGGTGGATCTTATACGGACAACGAAAGATCTGCTGGTATCTCCGTACTGAAGCACCATGCCATGGTGTACACCGCCGCCGACCAGTACGACATCGCACCTCTTAAGAAACTAGCCGTGGACAAGTTCGTCGCAGTTGCAAACGCAAACTCAAGGCCTTGGGAGTTCTCAACATCAACAGAAGATCAGAAGACCAAAGACTCAGAGATCATTGGTCTCATTCGCTATGTCTTTCAACAAACACATGACAAGTCTGATCCTTTGCGCATGGCAGTGCTTAAGACTATGAAGAAAAATTATTCTCGCATCATTGACGAGAATTGTCTGTTTGAACTCGTCCATGAGGTGCCTGATTTTGGTGCCGCGTACGCGAGTTTCATGATGAAGAGTCTGGGGAGTCTCGAAGCAGTGGAGTCATATCTCAGGTTCGCGTAGTTGGTATTGCAAACACTGTGGGAAGTCTTGTCAATTGACTGTACGCGGTGCCGTGGGCGGTGAAACTGAATGCTTTCCATACTGTGGTGGTGTCAATGGTCTCAAGCGGGGACGTCGACGACACGCTGGAGGCTTTCTTCGATGACGAACCTTGAGCACAACATGAGCCATGTCTGCTGCGCTGAGAGAAGAGAAATCGATGAGAAAGGGTTGCTATGGAAGAGAAAGCTAAGCAAATCGAAAGTATATCGCGGACTAGATTTGAGTCCATGTCAAAAAGGCGGAGAGTCGGCCTTGGATGCGAGAGTGTCATTGCCTGGCAAGTGATGATTTCCAGGATCACCTATCACGCACACGGCTAATGTGGCAAATCAATGAAGAACGATTTGAGGAGTAACTCAACCAGGCTCGAGATTAAAAGATTAAAATACTTAGTGACATTGAGTACTTGTCAGAATGATAGAGCACAGACACAATATGTTCCACCTTGTCATTGCCGAATCCTTTCCCCGTCCAAACAGTGACCGAGATCATTCCCACTTCCACTGAAAAGGTTAAGACACTCCTCATAGAATAATCTCGAAAAAGCTCTTTCTACCCAGTCTGCTCAATATCGTGAAAGCATACCTTGTCACATCGTGATCGTGAGGAACAAGATTGCATTTCATATGGCAAAGTCCAAAGCACTTCTCTAAGCTTTTAAGTAGTCCTTGAACAATCTGCGAGCAATCCAAACGCTGTCAAATACTCGCTACAATACTCCCTTACCACTACCGCCAGATTAGATGCCGCCCAATATAACAAAACCTTCTTTGCTCAAAGCGCTGATTGGAAGCGTCATCTCATCACATTGGCAAAATCGACGCATGCCACATACACTCGTGTTTCAACCATGGTCCAAGTCTGTCGAGAAGAGATCCTGTCTGTATGAGAAGAGGTAGGATGTACACCCATCAAGAGGGTGCAGTCCGATACACGCACGCTTTTGAGACATCGCGGCGTTGAAAACACATGTACCAGAAGTGTTTGAGAAGGTAACAAGAAGCGTCTCTAGGTAACGAATGAGATCAGCTGTAGTAACAACCATAGCAAAGGTATTCCTTTTTTTTGCATAGTTGGGATCTCAGAGGTGTTTACTACTGCTGCAGCAGAAAGAGTAGAAGTGAGGCATTGCTCGAGGATTAGTGTATGGCGCTGTGATTGCCTGGATACTGGCCGCTGATGCCGTGAAGAAAGACGTCTGATGATGTTGTCTTGTACACGGCAAAGGGTCTTGTTCTTGGTCTGATATAGTTCAAATTTTTCAAGTATCACTTGATCAGCCTGGCTTTAACCAGTACCCAGGAGATGAAATTTGTTATCTTGATCCTGCAATCAGTATTGCTGAGCATATACAACCGAATCTCCCGGAGCAATTAGAGCTTTAATTATTACTACCATTATCATCATCATTATTTCGTTACCATCACAGACCTTCACTTCATATCACAACTTATCATCGCTCAAAGCTCGTGAAACACCACTACTCTGTGCCTCTTCATATCCAGGTGGAGCATCCGCCGGCACGCTCACTGGAGGATCAGCCGCCACCTCCGTCGTGTCAGACCCAAGCTCAACAAGTGGTTCCTCGTGCCGCTGCCGCGTCACTCTCCTCGCTGTCGGCGCAATCATCGGCCCCTGCGCGTTCCGCCCAGCATCCGTCTCCTGATACGCAGGCAAATCCTCCAACGTGACATCCGCGCTCGCCTGGGCCAATGCCTCCGCTTGTCCAGCACTTCCGCCATCTGCACCAAGCCCAGCCATTCCTCGCACCTCGAGTGCTTGTTGCAATCGCTCTTTTACTTGTACGAATTTGGTGTGAAAGTCGTAAGCACCGCCATCGCGGAAGGTGAGGGTGAGTTTTATAGCTGGGTGATGTGGTGGAATACCGCCGTTTGGTACGGGTTGAATTAGGGATAGGACTTCGTTGGGCCCGAACCAGGGGGCGGTTACGCGGGTGTCGTGGATGTGTGTTAGAGGGCAGGCGAAGGATTGGAGGACTGACAAGGTGCTGGAGGAAGATGTGGAAGGAGGTGGTTTTGATTGCGCGGTTGGTATGTATACGATCTAGTTGACAAGGCATGAGCTTCTATCAACAGAAGAGAGAAGAGGGTGGGAAGGGTGAGAAGGGTGGAATGGGCCTACTCGTCGTGAAGTGAGGAATATTCTGCCATCGGCGCATGTCATGGCGAAGGGTTCGTGATTTGGATTCTTGTTTAGACTTTCGAGGTGGATGCTTGTGCGTGGTGGTGAGGTCCAGAGACGTTGCTCGCCGGGGAGATTAACGAAGCCCTCGGAAGGGGAGAGCATTACCCAGCTTGAAAGGTTGTTAGCTGTTGCGCCGCGATAGACTGTTGATAACAGTACTCACTTGACTGACATCCTGTACGAGTCTGTTCTAGGGGTGTCGGGTGTTTGGTTGTTGTTCTGCTTGTGTCACGGAGCTGTTAAGGCTGTCTCTATTCGCTAAGCGTGATATCTTGGTGTTGTGATAAAGAGGTATGCTGATAGGAAAGTACAGCAGGATGTGAGTACTTGGGACAAGTCACATGGCGATGACGTGAAGTTGACGCCTGGACGGAGCTGGACCCGGCAGCGAAACAAAAAGGACAAAAAGGAGGCAGGCAGACATGGGGCTATCGAAGGGGAAGAAGATTCGTTGATATTACTACAGACTCGTTGCCAGGTAACGCCACGCTCAAACCATATCCAGCTCTCGAAACTCCAGCTTTGCTTCCTCAATACCACGGCTGCTGTTGTTGTGGTTGTGGTTGTGGTTGTTGTTGACCGGGTCTAGGGAATACCTGCATCGTTGGTAACTGCTCCAGCCCTCCCATTGTAGCTTGCTGTGACGTCTGCCAACCCTGCCCAGTCTGTTGGTTTACGAATGCGCTATTCTTGAATGGGTTCGTGCTACCTGTCGCTTGTGAAACTAAAGCGCCAAAGGCACCGTCATTTTCTGCTTGTCCTTGCTTCGAAGGTGAACTAGGTACTGCACGAGCGAAAGGATTCGTGCCAGTTGCTTGAGGCATAAGAGTCTGGGGTTGCGACTGTTGACCAAACTGCGGTTGTGGTTGTTGTGCCCACAGATTAGCGCCAGTTTGTTGGGCTAGCATTGACTGAGCTGGTTGCGCTTGCTGAAATGGATTGTAGCCGGTTGGTTGTGGCATCATTTGTTGGGCACTTTGATTTTGCTGAGCGAACCCATTCATATCATGCTGGGGAGACATTTGCATTTGTGGTGACTGTTGTTGCGACATCATAAAAGGATTTGTATCTGTTGTCTGCGACATCATCGGCTGCTGTGCGTATACTTGCTGTGGAGCATCTGTAATACCAAAAGGGTTACTGCCATTATCCATAGGGCCGGAAGTTGCCATTTGGGCTGATTGTCGGAAAGGGTTCGTTTGCTGTGACGAGACGCTTTGACTTTGCTGATGCCCATACCCAGTCTGCATAGGATATTGTTGCTGAGGCTGCTGTATTTGCACACTATATGCTTGGGGGCCATAACCGCCGAATCCAGCACCTGTTGGCTGCGCTTGAAGTTGCCCGAATGGATTTGTGCTCGGCACATTAGCAAACTGCGCTGTCTGCATTGGTTGCTGATAGCCTGTCGGTTGTGGTTGAAAGCTATTTGCTTGACCATAGCCATTATATGCCGAAGTATTGACCATTGCTTGTGGTGCCGGTTGAGGAGGCTCAATGGAGTCGAAGAAGTCTATTAGATCTGGGTTCGGTCGCTTATAAGTAGGTGCAGCTGCAGTAGCCCCTCCGCTTGTTGATTGTGCTGGCTTCGAAGAAGGCTTCGAGCTAGATGGATCACTCTTGACATTGGAGCTGGGCTTTCCTGAACGCTTCTCCATTCTTTCTGCAAGAAATTCACGCCTATTCGTGTCGAAGTCGGGTTCATTGAGATACTCTTCGAGTGAGGAAGCAAGACTAAGCTTCGCGTGTTCCAGCTTCGGTATCTCCAGCCGTGTCGAGTTTGAAAACCTTTTGGCGACAGCCAAGTATCGTACTACCAAATCAGTTTGTATTGCGAACCGCTTGTAGATTGCGAGACCACGTTCTGCGTCTGGATGAGACATTTCGAAGAAGTGCTCTTAAAGAATGGTTAGTGAATTTGAGGACGTGTCTAGCTATAGGAGATACTTACCGAGCACGTTGATGACACCTTCGTTCATTACCGGAAACAAAGCCAAAAGATCCTGTATCAACAACCGCAGAGCGCACAGCGTGATGTCGTTTTCTGGTTCATCAACCACCAGCTGAATATTGTTAGAGATTGATCACAACCGTACAACATCATGTCAACTCACATCACATTTGAGCAACGCGGCAATTTGTTCTTGGACACTCTCAGTTTCTCTCAGAAGACCTTTATCGACAGTCAACCTTCTTAGCCGGTCTCGTCCACTGATCACATAGTCCAATTTCGGCTTCTGAAATGATTTCGCCCTGTACATGAGGTAGGTAGAATAGTGCCTGATATTGCGTCCTTGTGTCTGAACTACGATCGAAGTTAGCCAAAGAGTAGTGCACCGGTCTTTCAGGACGAGAAGTCTACCTTCGGCATACTCATCAACACTCAGGTATTGCCGTGGTGAATTCGAGAGATATGCGAGCGTAACATTGGGCTCTCCTTCTCTCATCATCAGATGTGCCACGATCAACGCCTTGAACGCAATCGTCCATGTTGTATCATGTATGCGCGTTTGTAGGACGCGAAAGACCTCGCCGACGCCAGCCTCTCCAGTTCGTGTTGCGCTGAGGATGTGTTCGATGTATTTGGCTTTAGGAGGAGCGAGCTTAGAGGGCAAGCGTCAATTTTCAGCTATACTGTAATGAGTCTCAAGAGTTGAGGTGGCATTGCTTACCTTAATCTTAGTCGCGCCTTCGATTGACTTGCGATACGTGGACGGCGCTTGCTTGGAACTGTCGTTCCTCATGTTGAGCTGGGATATGTGGGAAGAATGGTGGAAGATATTGTTGATATGGGTTCGTTATGTTGCATTGGAAGCGTTGCAATTTATTGCGATGATGAAACACGATCGTCATGCGCAGAGGATCGCCGTTGAGACTGTGGAGAGTAGGCAAACTGAGGACACAGGGTGGGTGATAGCGAGGAGAGAGCAGGAGATTTGTGACATTTGCTGTCAATATTGATATGATTCAAGTATATAATATGAATGCTCCTCTTCCTCTTGGTCTCCAGGTCATGCAGGCACATTCCTTCCCGGTCATGGTATTTGACATAACGAGAAGACCGAACATATCGAGACCACCCAATGCTGATGGTCGGCAGAGCAATACAGGCCTTCTAATGGCAGGCGTGGAGGGCTCGAAGCTGATAGCTAGAGTCCCGCGTATATTGCAGCGCTTTCCAGACGCTGTCCGACATCTTCACCCCTTCTTTGTGTTGCTTACAAGTCTTTGTATTCCACCTCTTTCTGTGCACCCACCATTTTACGACACCTTCCAATTCGTGTTCAGAGTTGCCATCATCGCGTCCGTCAATGTAACAAGAGTTTTGTGCCGGACGCCTCGATCATGCTGGCCCACAATCCATCACACAACCACTTGAGCCCAAGAAGGGAGAGTCGCGCAACAGAAGAGGGATAGCTCGCATATAACACACTAGGCTTTCATCATCTGCGATTTGTGTTAGATGCTGTGCAGTATAGAGAGTAATAGGTTGGTTACTCACTTGTTTTGAACTGGAAGGATGAAGAAGGAAGAAGGGAAACATCAAGCTCGACAGATTTGACTGCCTGTCATCTCCGCCAAGCCGGTGACTTTCCGCTCTTCACGTGTATTCTTCTCTAAAAAGGTCCAAGCTCAAAGCTGAAACACCAAAGTGATCTCGATGCGTTCCGAATAGTATACTTCTCCTGGTGCTACGATCTTGACACTGCAAAAAGAAATAGCAACCTAGGCAGTAAGAATGTTGCGATTGATGGTGTGAGCAGACGTATAGCTCCTGTTCCGTGCTTCTCCTTATAACAGCAGTCGGGCACGATGCGAGCCTTTGCAGAAGCTGCCCGGCAGGTGGTCGCTAACGCCAAATACTGGTGTCCATTTCTCTCTTGATCTCTACCTACGACCTTGATGAGTGTATGCGTGCATAGTTTCCGAACGAAGCATGTCAATTTCTCAGCAATTTCAGGTCTCGCCCTTGTCGCAATACGTCGCAACACCTCAACAACAATGTCTGCACAACCTTGAAAGACATAGCAACGCGCAAGCTCTTTGGTAGCATTGACATATTTGGCAGCTCTTCAGATGGAGACGTAAACCTTGAGCGGCCTTGTGATAAGTTCATTTTTGCCTCTAAAGAGCTGTTTCAGCTACTAGCCTCGTTTCAGCCATGCCTCAGGTTAGCCTCAGCTTTGACCCCACCGTAGACCCTTTTTCGAGCAGCCTTTCATCCGCATTCCATTGTCCTTGTCTTTTCATTTCTGTTCACGTCACTCATTTCTCAGTCCTTCTTGACCGGGCTCGTCTTCTTCTTGCTTTCACTGGCCATCTCTGTCCAGTTTCTTGCAACGATCGGGCTAAGCCCATAGCTCATCGGCACCGTTCAATACTGTCTTCGTCGATTCGGGTTGACATAACTTCAACCCAGTCATGGCAGCTCAGCAACGCGTCAAACCGCCAACCACCTCGACCGCTCAGGTCACTCGTACACAAAGCTGCGAACTTGTCAAGACTCTTCTTTTTGTCTCCGTCAGTTGAACAGTATCTGCTGACGGTGTGTTGCGAGCTAATTTATTTTACAGGCTAGCACAGTACTATCAGCAAGATCATTGTTCTCAGAACGTCACTTTGAGCGACGCTCCATTCAGCTACCCAGAGACGCTCCAATCAACTACAAAGACTTTGTCGAGCAGAAACCTCTCGGACACAGAGATAAAGGCATTGATTGCTTGGCTCGTGGCAAATCTGCAGGTGCCGATAAGTTTCTCGATTGGCTTGTGTGTGTCCCTCGAAACTCCTGGCCATCCTCGTACTGACAATGTCGCAGGAGAAATCAGTCTTTCACGCCATGGAACGCGAATTCTTGGACTGCTTTCAACTGAGGATCTTCGAAGACCCTGACTGCCCGGATGATGTTTTAGAAACATGGACTTTCAAGATCACATACCCAGATGACAAGGGACGTGCTCCCGAGGTCGCCGGTATCAGTATTGAAAGGAAGAACGGCGAAGCTGTGACCTTGGCTCATGCGAAAGACAACTTGAGAGACACGGTCAAATCCATCTGGGGGACCACCAACATGATGAGATACCTGCCCAGTAAGACAATCCATCAGCGTAGATATGACTCTGGCTGATCTCTTTCCTGCAGTCAATCGCTATCTGGGTATCTATTTCTTCTACAATCACAAGTGCGACTCAGAGTACATGGCACCTGGTCATGAAGATTGTATTGTTGATCAGATCAACTTTCCGGATGATAGTATTTGCAAGCTGGAGACAACGACTATGCGACCATATCAAGATGGAGTACATGCGTATGTTCGAGCGCGTGTTAGTATGGAACATCAGACTAACTATGTCCCAGCTTCCAGATAGCCACGACTTACGTTGAGAAAATCGAGGGTAGCTCAGATGAGCAGTACATGCCTGCAAACATGGTCTGCAATCAGAAACGAAGTGCTCTGCTAGACTTGGAGGCTATTGAAGGGCTGGCGCCAGCAACACGTCTGCCGAATAGCAGGACCGGCTCGACTCTCACCACACAACGACGTTCCACCTCTGTCCAAGCAGTTATTGAAGCACCACAACCGGCTCGAGATGTCGTTACGGCTACCCCAGACTTCTCAACTTCAGTCGTCGGCGGCGCGACGAAGTCACCTAACAATAGTGGCATGGAAGAGACTGAGCTGGATGCTATGGAAGTTGACATTGTGGACGATCATAGTCCTGACCCCACGCTACAAGGCGTGGAGCAGCTCAATATACACGAAATGAGCAATGAAAACATAAACATCGAAGAGCAGTCCTTGCAATTCTCTCAGGAGAGCCAAATGAGTATCATGCCTCAAGATGAGCATGTTGCACAAGAGTTATCCAATCTGGTATGTCTGAGCTAGAGATCGCTATCATGGCACGACTAACCAGTAGCAGAAACAAGCTCTACACATAACTGAAAACTTCGTTGGTAGTACTCAAGCTCGTCAAAAACTCGCCCTTGAGCCGCCGGTGCGCGAACGCCTTACCTATCAAGAGACGCCTGCAGGACTTCAGGACACGCCCCTTGAAACAATCCCGGGAGCAAACACACTCTTCGAAAGTCGGATCGGACTAAGCGATATGTCGCTTGGCCAGAACTCTCTCTTGGAACCACAAGATTTGGAAGAGTTTTCTTTGATCAAGCCCCTGAGCATTTCGACGCAATATCTCGATCAGCTTACAGGACACAGATCCCGAGCGCAGAAACGCCTGGATGTAGCTGATCCGTCCAGAAAGACAAGAACTCGAGCTTCACAGACCATCAACAGTGATACTGCTGTTATTAACTGTGACTGTAGTACTTCGCTGGAGGAGCCTGACATGGTATGTTCTTGACTCGGCCGAACACTGACTGTGCTAATTGGGCTAGTTACAATGTCACTTTTGTGGAAGTAGCCAACACTTTCGATGTTATGGCTACGCAGGCAAGGATGACCGAAGGATTCCTGAAGTCCATGCTTGTTATAGCTGTCTTTTGCCTGGCGAAAAAGACAAGACTCTCCTCAACGAGCTTCGCACTCTTGCTCTGGAGCGACGTGTCGTGCACATCATCGAGTTGCATGGATACAGCACAGACGGAGCACTGGACAAGGCACTGGGTACGGCCCTATCTATCGATTGTCGTTCTTGACTTACATGACTAGACTTGCATAACCTCTCCACGGTGAAGCACATTACTAAAAAGCTCAAGGAGAAACAGTTCCTTATTACTCCAACACCTGCGAGCAGTCACAAGAAGAAGGTTTGGAGCATTGTAAGTGGAGGGCCAAGATGCGAGAGTCTGAAAGAGGAGTTGTTCGACCCGACAAGAAAGATTATTCACTTGGTATGTTGTGTGAGACCAAAGTTTGATATTACACTCACATACCGTTTAGTTTGACCAGCAGAGCCTTACTTCTCCTGAGCCGGTGATCTCTAACTATCTTGGGAATACTACAGATCCACTGACCAGAGTTTCGTCGAATAATACAGCCAGAGAAAGACTTGGGCAAAGCCCTGTTCGGATCAATAACAGCAGCAACGTCCGAGATGCAGCTATGGAGGATCAAGACGACATCGAAGTGCCGAGGACACCTACCAACAAGCGGAGACGGAGTTCAGACGACGATACTGAGGGTGATCGTGCTGCTACAGGACGTCCTGCCAGGAAAGGAAGGCGAACCAGTAAGGAGAAGGACTACATTGGCGTTGCTGGTGGTTTCAGTTGAGGTCAAAGCGTGAGATGTACACGTATGGTGTTGCTGTGACCGAGGTCCCCTTGCTAAACAAGAGGAGGCTCAAAAACACAGGGAGCGATCGGAATCTGCATGCTAGTTTTGGGTTTTGCTCCTGGCTACCTTGGCTTGACATTCATGTACTACTTAAACTTCTTGTGCTGATTAACGCAATACTAGCTCACAACATACCGGTACCATAGCCGAATTGTATCGGCCGCGTCGATTTTTGCACGATTTAGGGGACACTTGCTGGTGATTGGCGGTAGTGAAGTCGCTAATACACACAACCCGTGTACCACTACCAGGTAAGCATGAGCACAAGCAGCATATCGGCAAGCACGAGCACCTCCAGATTTCGAGCATGGGCACAAGCACGAGCACAACCGCGTCAAAAACACGACGATTCCGATTGTGCGTAAAAGTGCGAAAGTCAAGTGAGCATCTCAGGCACACCTCTTCAAGTGTGGGAGTGGAAGTTAGGAACGTCTTTCGGGACAACGACCTAGCGCGCCAAAGTCATCATGGAGGCAAACTGCTTTGGTAGCGGTAAGGGGAGCTTGACTTTTCCGAAGTGGCATCAACAAAGACCTGAACGTCTTGGTTTTTCATTACTCCTGCTATGGACTTGCATGAGGAACATCAAAGGTGTACTCCTCTTGTTGTCGTGTGCAGTATCAACAGGCTGCTGGCGAAGCACGTCGAAATAAGCTTCAAGCCGCTCAGACGATCGCTACAGAAACACAAAAACCCGTTTCATCACGGCCCCATAAATCCGGGTCCGCATGCCGGTTGTAACTCCTGTAAGAGGCTTAGCCCAAAACTCTCGCCGGAAAGACTTGTACGGACTTGTTTCGAGTATTCGCCAAGACTTCTTCTTTCCACTTTCTGCTGTGAATTACTTGAAGAGTTAGGATTCGCCTCGCCAAGTCAAGCCATGTGTATGGACATCGGCAAGCCACCAACGGGTCATGCGCGACGGATCCACGATCGGAACATCCTGCTTTGATACACCCATGGCACCCCGCTGCATCATCGGTACCTGCCTGCAGGCGAAGCTTCTTTCTGCACGCTTTCAAACAGGCCAATCATGTGTGTAGGTACGATCTGATCTGGCCCAGACGAGAACAACACGTCCTTGAGCAGTCGGGAAGCGCATCTGCACTACCGACATGGTTTGCGCCAATGTGGAGAACAAAGAGGGGGATGTGCGGGAAACGTGTTTACCTCTTTACTTTTATGTTGCCGCTGCCCCGTCAATATGATTTTGCCAGTGTTTTCGCTGCTGCTTGCCTGCTTCTGTGAATTGTACACTCTCCCATTCGTGCTGTTGCTGCTGAGCGACTTACTTGATCATGCAGTCTTCAAGTATGAGCTGTTACGGAGGTGGATCTACTACTACAGGTACCTTGTCGTCTTCCTGGAACTATCACTCAAACGCTTCTTTGGAGGAAATCGCACGGATGTCGGGTTTCAGTGGACGAGGGACTTTCTTGGAGCTTCCTGGACAGTCGTCAAGGATGAAGGAGCATGAGGACACCCTTTCAGCACTTCGCGAGACAGCACCACGCTTGGCTACAATGTCGGCTGCTTCAGAGAATGATCGAAGACGGATGCTTATGCCTTTGCGAGCACGATCGTCGCTACGATCAGTGAGATCTGCGACGAGGCCCAACAAACAAAGTATGACTACATCTGCGGTACATCTAACAACCGAGACCACATCACCCAGCATCGTATCTGATACTCACTCACAATCACAACACCAACGACACCAGATAGCAGAACTCCGGGTGGAGAGGCCCTCCAGCGTCCCCGAAAAAGCTCCCAAGCAAGAAGTGCAGAAGCCTAAGAAAAGATCTGGTATAAAAAGCATGTTCTCATTCGCGTCGTTCTCGAAGCATTCCAGTCGAGCTTCAGTGGACACCACACAATCAGACGAACAATCATCCCAAGCACTATCTCCATCCAGAGCAGTCAATGAATGGATGGCTATACAGAATAACGAGCTTATCCGAGCATCATCATCCTCGATAGGTAGTGGAAGCAGATCAAGCTCATCCGTACTGAAAATACCTGATGCTCGACGAACTACAAACTCTGTAGTATCTGGTGACCGTCTTAGTACAAGCAGTCGTTCTTCCAGCTACACCAGAGTGTCCTCCAGAATTAATGGACCCCAGCGAGCCAATGTTCGAACACCATCTCCAGAAACTCAGACTATTGACGAAAGCCACGAAGCCGAGTTGGCAAACCCCATCAAGGCACCTCTAATCCACGACGAGCGTGCGTCGGGTCCATCGCCATCAAGGCATACTCGAGGACCATCAGATGTCAGTATCCAAGATGACGTAGTAATCTGCGACGCAGCAGCGACAAGCTTCTTCTCGGCTGGACGACCAAAAAGCATATATGACTACCGTGTGTCGCAGGAACCTGTTGCATCGAGTAATGCATATACAACAACGAGGCAGAAGTCCATCAAATTCATCAACGCACAACGACCACGCCCGCACGTATTACAACTCGCAAGCAAAGCAACGCAAGTAGAGACATCTCCATCCAGCGCAAGCTCATCAGTACCTTCTCTTAGCTCTTCATACACACCACTGTCAACATCACCACCATCGACTCCAGGATCACCAAGCATGGCCTTCGGTTCAGAAACCACCTACTTCAAGCAACGATCTCCCGATTATCCCTATCTCGGCGACGAGTCATCATCAACCAAGTCCACAACTTCGTCAAGATCGTCCTCCTCGTCGCCCACGATGCCAGCCCTCCCGCCCCGCCAGTCCTCCCTTTCTCCCTTTACAACCACAATGCTCAAAGCAGCCGCACACAATCGCACCACCACAATCGCGCGCCAGCCAACGGTCCGTTCTCAAAACCCATACACCACCACACCTACCGCGCCATTCCCTTCGCCATCCACCTCACCGGCATCTCCTACCTCGCCGACGGGTGCAACGTATTTCCGCCTCCCACAAACGAGCTCGGCGCACCCGAGCTTGTATCCGGACTTACTGGTTAAGGACAAGGATGGGAAGACTGTGGGCATGGATTTGACGCAGGAGGAGGCGGTGTTGATTGCTTGTTTGAGGAGGAAGAGAATGGCGATGCGTAGGGAGGAGTTGGAGAAGTTGGGGAAGGCATTGGGTGTTAATAGGGAGGAGGGTGGAGGGAAGGGTTTGGGATCGTAGTAGGAGGTAGAAGCTGGAAGACAAAGATGTTGGTTAATGAGTTCGTCTTGATGTGAGGTGTAAATATGTTTCTATTCTGATGTGTATTCTTTGCTGTAGGACTTTTTATTGATACCCTTTATCCTTTTTGAGCTGATCTATACGTATATGGTCTTCTACCCTTGTGGATTACGCTTGGTCTCTGGAACCGATCGAGAAAGGATTCCAGGATAAGGAAGAAACGCTAGGGCTCACAACTGTTTACATCCCTCTTTGTTGTTACAGACATGACTACACGGCAACATGCTGGAGAGATTTCTATTGGGCCATCTCCCAGAAGGACCAGTCTATCGCATCGAAATTGAAATCGTTCACTAGGTCAGGATCGAGCTGATTGAAATCTATGCCTTCTGATGGCAGACCGTCGTCAGGCATGGCAACATGCTTCTTTGTGGTGGAGACATAAACCTCTCCTAGTTCCTCGAGCTTTCGCTTGCTCGACGATCCATCCTTTGTCGTCTCGTTGAACTCGTCGAGCGTCTTCTCGAGGCCGACCAGAAAGGCGGGTTTCCTGATAGAGCGTGTCGTACCTCGTTCCAGCTGTTGTTGATGGAGGAAGCCTGCTCTTGCCTTCCACGCTGCGGATGTCAACTCTATTGCATACGACTTGCGGCGATCAACCAGATTCTGGGACAATCCTGGATTGGAGGTATAGAGATCTGCCAGAAGCTCCCAGATCTTTGCTGTGATGGGGTCATATGGCAATCTCCTCGCTTCGAGCAGCACATAGGCGAGTGCGTTCCACTGAAAGTAACCCCTGAAGAGTGGCCTGAATTGCTTGATAGCAGGTGTTGCGTGCAAGGCGATGTCATACTCTACGCCCTGCATACAGACATCAAGCAGCTGTCTCCGGGCTTGTTCACTCATTTGAGACAGATCGCCATACATACTCACTCTGCGCATGCCACATACGAACGCTCTCGCAGTGATTTGAATAAGCACATCCAGAGGCTTGATCGGATCACAGTACTGCACATACTGCTTATTCAGACCAGCTTCAAGTCGATCAATATAACCATTTTTCGCGTCTCGTGAAAGAGATCGCTCTGCAATCCATCCAAAGCCTAGGTACCTACCATCAGGATGTCGAAATGCACGCTGTTCTTGCAAGACCCAAAAGGTCCACAAACAATATGAGATGCTGGTAAGTCCTGGACGTTCCTCTGGAGGTGTGGTCATCTCTGGATTGATGTCTCCGTCCTCAATGTTCAGAGGTAGCTTGGTATCCCATCTAGCACTTAGTGTGAGAGATATCGATCCTGCCCTTACGGCTAGAGCAATGTCTAGATGCTGAAGTTGCCACCATAGTCGTCGCCGCTTCTCAGTTTCGTATGGTGAAAGTTGGAATACAGTACCATCACGATGAAGTCCAAGTCTTTCGGCATTGCGCATGATGGCGCCCATGAATGACCACAAAGATCTTGCGTTCATCTGCTCTAAAAGTCCAGCCCACTATAGTTTATGAGATAGGATTCAGGATATCATGGGATGATGCAACTCACAATATACATTATTGCGGCTTCTATGACTAATACATCGGAGGATCCAAGTACATCACTGCCAGCTAATGCTTGCTCGCAAAGAGCCTGATACTTCTTGAGCAGAACATCTTTGGGATGGTACAACAGATCCAGACATTCATCATCAGCAAGACTGGTAACAGTTATGATATACAAGGCGAAAATAAACGCATGCTCTGCGAATGTCAGCTTTGCATAACCATTAGCACCCAAGGCTTTATCGCGAAGGAGGTTCAGCTCTTGCTTGAAGCTGACCATCCACACTGGATGAACGCGTTGAACGAATGTCTTCCACAGTAGTGTAGCTATCTCGAAAAGTGGATGGCTTTTGGAAAGATCGATGCTCTCATTGCGACAGATGATGCTCTGGAGTGCGCTGGATCCCATACGCGATGTAAGTACAGTTGTGACTTGGCCCTCGCCTTCTTGTAGAGCTGAGCCATTCCAGTTATGCCATGAAAACCTACTGACTTATTCGTCAACGTAGTAATTGTGTCATTAGGAAAGAAAGTAACGCACGACTCGACGTAGACAGCTTCGCCTTGACCATCCTCCTTCAACATCATGGAATCCGTACCATTCTGCGAGATCGATCCATCTGGAAGCGAACCAATCCGAGCTGTGTTGCCTTTGGCTTGTGCATCTCGAGGTCCGCCATGGTTAGGCGAACCAGGAGCAGTGTTTTGTGACTGAAGTTTGCGCACCAAAGCTTCAAGCTCTTTAATGCGATCTGTAGCAGATAATTCCACATAGACACATTGATCTTGCTTTCTTCGATTGCAGTTTGAGCATGGTTCTTCACGGTTGCACTTTACTTTTCGTCGAGCGCATGGTTCACAGGCATGAGATTTCATGGTAATAGCTTATGGGTCGCATCCACTCCACATGAGAGTCCGAGCAGTTCGGGAGCTTCTTCTTCAGTTTCTCACATTTTAGTTGAGAAGGATAAAGCCTTGGTGGAAGCTATGTTTGATGCGAGAAGCAGGTCTCGGGGGCGACACCGAGCTCTCGGGCGAGATGCCGAGGCGGGGCTCGGGGAAACCACGACGTGACAGAAACTGGTCATCACTCTTGAACAGCATTGTGCTAAAAAGCGTGCATCATGTCCTCTCCAAATGCAACAATGCTAAGAAGTCCTTTATCACCACATTCGCCTGTTGCTGGAATCATCTGTCCGACCTTGTATATCGCCTCCCGATCTGCACACACACCTTGTGATTACTGCCGCTGAACAGAGGACTACAGTACTTGTCCATCATGATGTTTGACGATAAGACAAAGCAGACTAGAGAAGAGCTCAATAGCAGAAAAAGCGAGGAAATGAGTGAGACACCTGTTGAATCAGATGAAGATGTGTATCCCCCAAAAAAGGTCGTGATTCCTGCCTTTCTCGCGCTCGCTCTGTCGTTCTTTGTGGTTGCTTTGGTGGGCCTTCCTTTCACTCCAAAACATCCAACATGGCTGACACACATATGCCAGGACCGAACAATTTTGGGCACGGCTATACCTGCCATCACCAACGACTTCAATAGTTTCGGCGATGTGGCTTGGTATGAGGCTGCGTTTCTGCTGCCGCTATGTGCTCTTCAATTGGTGAGCAATACTACTCAAGTCTGACTGGAGCTATACTGATTGTTTCTGGAGTCGTTTGGGAAGATCTACGTAAGCTATGTTGTCTGCTCCTGCTGCTGTAACACAACTAATTTCTATATCAGACGTACTACTCTGGCAAATTGAGTCAGTAGCCACCTATCACTGCGCATCCCGGCCTCAGCGACTGACAAAATTCATGATCTAGTCCTACTTATACTCGTGACGATATTCGAGATTGGCTCTATCGTATCAGCTACAGCACCAAACTCGCATGCTCTCATCATTGGTCGCGCCATCACTGGCATTGGTGCGGCTGGCCTGTCTTCGGGTGCAATTATCATCGTCAACACAATGATTCCACTGAAATCTAGGCCGAAATATCTTGGTGGGTTGTGAAATGCCTCACTAATTGTTTTGCACTAATTTATGCTGCAGGGAGTTTCGGAGCCATCTTTGGTATTGCAAGTATCGTTGGGCCTTTACTTGGTGGTTATCTAACGGCTGTTTCGTGGCGTTGGTGCTTCTGGATCAATGGTAGTACATCTTTTCGTGCTTGATTGATCTATCGTCTGACGTTTCCCAGTACCGATTGGCGGAATATCTCTTGTCGTGCTTACTTTTCTCCTCCCCAAGCCTCCACCTCCATCCAAGCCCGCAGATACTCTTCTAGGCAAGCTCAATCAGCTCGATCCTGTCGGGTTCGTCTTGGTTTCTACGTCAACAGTGTGCGTCTTGTTCGCCTTACAGTGGGGTGGCGTACGTTATCCTTGGAGCAACTGGCGTATCATCACTCTATTCGTTTTGTTCGGCGTATTCATACTCGGATTCATCGGCGTTCAAGCCTGGCGGAAGGAAGAGGCCACGGTTCCGCCAAGCATCTTCCTTCAGCGTACTGTGTTTGCTGGTTGTGTAGCATACATTGGCATAGGATCATTGCTGGTCGTGTTCGCGTACTATCTTCCTCTCTGGTTCCAGGCTATCCAAGGTATGATATGATCAGCTGAGTGTGTTTACACAGATACTTTGAGGCTGATGTCTGAACTATTAGGCAAATCACCGCAAAGTTCTGGGCTGTCCCTGATAGCGCTGCTTCTCAGCAATGTTCTCTTCGTCATAACTGGAGGCATCATCACGAGTAGAATTGGTTACTACACGCCAATTCTGATCATTGGCTCTGCTGTAGCAATCGTAGGTGCAGCATTGATCTCTACCTGGACAGTAGACGCAAGTCGTGGACAATGGATTGGATATCAGGTACCTGAAATACGTTCTCCTCCTTCCCCTTGCAACACTGACGTTCATTCTAGGTCATCCTCGGTGCCGGGCTTGGCCTCACTCTTCAAGCGCCAAACATAGCCATTCAAACAGTCCTTCCCAAACACAAAGTTCCCATCGGAATCTCTCTCCTAGGCTTCATCCAATTCTTCGGCAGCACAATCTCCGTTACGATCTGCCAGAGCTTGTTGCAGAACAAACTCATCAGCGGCTTAGATGGCAGGATACCGGATTTCAATGCGGCCACTCTTACACAACAAGGCGCGACGTCGATTCGGACGTTGGTAGCGCCGGAGTTTTTGCCGTTGGTGCTGGAGGTGTATAATGATGCGATGAAGAGTATTTGGTATGTTGGGGTGGGTATGGCTGGGTTGGCTTTGTTGGCGAGTTTAGGGTTTGAGTGGAAGAGTGTCAAGGGAGAGAAGAAGAAGCAGGAGGAGGAGGATGATGTCGTGGACGGGAACAACAAAGTCGAGGAGAAAAAGGAAGAGGTGGAAGTCAAGGTATGAGCAAGAGATGTGAGACTACAATCTATGCATGGTGAGGCACAATGATGGTCCTAACCTAACACTTGAGACTTGCCCCAAATTCTCATACTCCTTGGACAGCAGTATTGGGTAGCAGCCACTACATACCACCTGAGGACTATATCGCGGTCGCGTACCACAGAAAAGGAGCAGATAAAGTAGTCCTCCCCAACTCCCTCTCCCTACTACGCTTGACAATTATGCAGCTTCAGTTCGAGCTTCAGCGAATATCTAGCATCTCGACTTTCTCAGCATCGCCTACCTTCCTCACCTTAGTACCACGTCCATTGTTCGCTAAGATCAGCACTTCCTGGACTTAGTCGTCGCCTTTAACCTCGCTCGCCTTTCCAGACGAGACCGCTTCTGCACGACATCGTTGTGGTGCTTTAACGGCAGTGGGTCTTGCTCGAGACTCTTTCGTCGGGCTCGTCGATGATACTAGTATGATTGCAGTGTAGATGAGAGTCGTTGCGGCGTGGTAGTATCGGTACAGCTTCTGGTGTATGAGGACTGTTTTGACAAATCTGCTGGAGATGATTTTGATGTTATTTCGTTGATGACTGACGAGTCTCGTGCAGTCTGGTCACTCGAAAGTTCCTCCTCGTCTGCGGCATCCGTGATGGATCTCTGTGTACTACTCTCATCTTTGGTTACCAGATGATTCGGTGTTGGCTTCGAAGCTTTCAATTTCAGATCACCTAACCCTGCGAATCTTTCACACGGCTCCTCCTGGCCTCCCACACCACATCACATCATCTCCAAAAGAAGCAAAACTCCTGTCCCACCACCGAAAACCGAGCAAAATAAAAGCAGAACATACAGCAACCTGAGAGCCACATGTATTCACCCCATCATAGTCGACTTGCGGTATGGTGTGGAAGGATATTCGATACGAAGTGAGGCTGAGGTAAAGGACGATTCGACGTAAGGACGATTCGACATAAAGGACGATTCGATTTGGAGGGAGACTCGTTAGTTGGGATACAATTCTTGCGAAAGTAGATGGAAGAAGACTCGATCTGTGTAAGAGAACTGGATTTGAAAGAAGGAACAAAGTGATAATAGCATGACAAGGTGATTAAAGACCTAAGGTAAAATAACACTCGACGCAAAAAGAGAATCTTTATCAAAGTGAAGCGAATTCCAGGGACATTCGATGCTACAGACGCGCAAGACAGAATCTACTTAAGGAGAAACCTCGTCGGAAAAGAGAGAAGGACGACTCGATATAAGTAGAAGTTTAAGTGTAACGACGCTCACTATAGAAACCCCACAGTAAAGGGACACTCGAAGTAGGAGACTCGAGGTAGATGCAAGCTGTGTAGGGAGGGGAGAATCGAACACGAGAATGAAACCTTAGAGACTGGTGTACAACCGACCAAGTGAACTCTCCTAAAGCTTAAAGCTTAGATGCTCTGGAAGAGGAGGAACTCTTTACTAGTTTATACTAATTTTTTGTGCTTCTGGAGTGAACTCCGAACAAATTCTATATACCCACCTTGTAAATTAATTTATATCCAGTAACCTGCCCGGTTAGCTCAATCGGTAGAGCGTGAGACTCTTAGACTTTAAAGTTTAGCACAATGTAACGATTGTGTTTACATTGTGATTGGCTAGGGTTAAGCACATCTCAAGGTTGCGGGTTCGACCCCCGCATTGGGCTTCATTCATCCTTTTCATGGGATATCTGAACATGCTTGCATTCAATTGCAAATACTTCCCAGCTTCGCAACCTTACTTTTTGGCTTTTTTTGAGTTGTTTTTGCATGGATGCATGGATGCTTGGTATCGATGTGGTTTATGCTTGGGAAATGTTGAGAGTGATTGTTTTTGGTAATGGAAGTGATGAAACGTACCTGAAACACTATAGTTTCCATATCTATTCAGCCTGATCGTTCCTAGCCATGAGCAGGTGGAATTTACCTTTGAACTTCTCCCTAATCACTACCTCGATGTTCGTGCTCTGGCTAAATGTGGAAGATCAAAGTACAGGTTCATCATAAGCATGATTAGCAGTGTACTTCGTGTCTGCACAGTTAACAATTAATTTGCAGACTAACAATACATAGTACAAGTGGAAGTAAGGAAGGGCAATAAGTTTCTCATAGGTTTGTTTCATCATTCCATTCCATAGGCTAAGGTATATTCAAAAAGTTCATCTTTGCTCTCATAATCCTACAACCTCACTGCATTTACACTCCTTTTCAATTACAATGACTTTCTATACCATTACAAGCACTTCCCATCCTTCACTCTTCACTCTCCAGCGTCAACAATCACCACGTCTCGGCAACGTACTTGCCCGCCGCCTTCATCTCCCTCCAATACCTCCCCGCCTCCTCCATTCCCCACTCGGTGCCCTCAATCTCCTTTTTCTTGCCAATAATAACCTCCTTGAGCGCCAACTCAACACCCTCGCCCATGCCCTTTGAACTACCGCAGACGAAAATCCTACCATTGACGCTGTTGATAACATCCCATACGATATCACCTTGCGCTTTGACTTCGTCCTGGACGTATCGTGATTCGTGATGTTCGCCGGTGAGTTTTGCGTCGAGTGAGGCGTTCGCTGGATCTAGTGTTTTTGCTGATTCAGGCTCTTTCCACTGCGATTTGATACTAGGCAATGCCGATTCCGACGCGCATCGATCAATGCCCGGTTTCTTCAGCTGAGCAACACCTTTCGGTTTCGGTTTCGTCTTTCTACTCTGCACGACCTTTTTAATCTGACTCTCATACTTGCCCAACTCACCACTATACAATTCATCCAAACTACTATCCCGAACGCCCTGCACCAACCAAATCTTACTCGCACAGTTCGCGTTCCTCAGTCGGTTCAGAATGAAGCCTCGGAACGGAGCCATGCCAACTCCAGCACCAATAAGCATCATGGGTCCATCACTGCCCGCAAACTCTGTGCTGAGTGGATTCGCCATGAGACCTCTGAACATCGGAACGCGCAGGTCGAGTGATTGAGCATATGCTAGACCATGCGTTTCTTCCGCTTCCATGAATGTGCGCGCGATGCGTTCCAGGAAGCCGGAGCCAGTGCCTGTACGCGTGCCTTCGCGGTAGTCTGAGGTGCGATGGACTGTGACAGCGATTTCGATAAGTTTTCTTCCAGCAAGACCTTCGCGGTCAGAGGAGACGTGCGGGTCGTTGCTGAGGGAGTAGAAGCGTGGCATTAGTTGGTTGAGTACGGATAGGAGGGCGGGTAGTGGCGGTTTTGCGCTGGGAAAGGCGTGGAGTAATTGTAGTATAGTGATGTGAGGACCAGTACGCAGGTCGCAGAAGATAGGCTGACCTTGCGCGGAGGCGAGGAAGAGAAGGACGGATTTCTCGGATTCAGAGCTAGCATGTTCGGCGAGGAGACGCAGGAAAGATTTCGTAGGGGGATATGACTGGATGTCAGAGCACCATGTTAGGAGTTCCCGGCGAGTTGCTGTTAATGTACGCGGTTTGTCGTCTCCCCATATCGTTGGCCACCGTCCTCCTGTTGTGTGCATTGTTACTGGCTGGTCACGGAGAAACCGTGGTACACCTAAAGCGTCGAACAGCTCGTCGACAATCTCTGGACGATTAGCAGGGCATACACCAACTGCACCGCCAGTCTTGAAATCGACGTCACCACCTTCCTCTGGATAATCTGTTACGTCAATGTCGAAGTGGAAAGTAGCTTTCTCGGCACCAGGCTTTGTGAGCTCTCTCGCATGATGTAGCGGCGCAGAGAAGACGTCGTATGGAGGGTGTGGCTTTACATATTCTGGAGGGTGTCTCTGGGCGTTTGGTCGAGGTTTTCGCTCTGCTACAGGGACTGATTCGAATGTAATGTTAGTACGAGGTAGTTCTGCAATATTAGAGAGTTCAGTGTCTCTATGTGCAGTGCTCATCTTCAAGCCCAGACTCCTGTATGCATCGTTATCTGGCAAATCAAATGGCTTGAAATCTGCAGGTAATTCTTTCTTGGGTGTATTGAGAAAACAGCATCCACCACCGCAGCAGTATTTCTGAATGAGTTGTGTACCACTCTCACCGTCTTTTACGTTGTCTTTCAGCAGGTCAGGGTCTTGTGTGAGTAGCTTTGTCGAAGCATGCTTTTGATCGTCTCCTTTCGTTACATTGACTTCTGCCACATGCTCCTCGGCTGGAAAATCGTCGCCTTGGTCTGTAGTTGGTGTAAATACTTCATCGTTATCGCTAGATTCCTCCGATCCAAAGACTGAGTCTCTAGAGGAAGACTTGTCCGAGGCAGCCAGGTTTGGACTCGAGTTCGAAGACGATAGTCGGTGTAACATTTGTCGTCGGTCAGGATGAATGTGTGAGAGTTGAGTGGATTGGGCTGACTGGGATGGTGTTTGCGATGTAGTGGCGTAGGAGTGGAAGGGAGGTCGAGGGAGTGACATTGCTGTTGTTGTTGTCAGTCACTTGGACTGGTCTAGCTACACACACACATAAACTTCGTGTGCGGCATTGAACATACTGAAGGTTGTACGACGCAAAAGTGGCGGAGGGTTTATCTGATCCAGGTGATGTAATGTGGTAAGGCCGGCCCGCTTGGAGGCAATGTCGCGTAGAAGTGAAGACAACACGTTGCCAGAAGGACGAGGTAGAGGACTGTAAGAGAAGACAGTTCCTGAGCAGGCAATACAAGGACTAGGAGCAAAACAAAGAGGAAGAAGACGTCGCTGAAGGTGAGGATAGTTGTTGAATGATGACATGTCGTTAGCATATCTTATAAGATCTTGGAGATTAATCGCGGAGCCGATACCGCCTGGTGCCAAGCTTTCTGTACTTTCGGCCTTGGCATTTATTAAGCATTGTCTGCATTGAATTTGTACGACAACATTGTTTTATACACAGAGGTCATGGTCATGCTCATGGTCATGCTCATTCTCGGATTGGCTCAGAGGCACGGGACACCATTGGCGATGCATAGTTTTGGGCATGGTCCTGTGTCTTTTTAATTGTCAATTATTCTTCTTTCTATCTTGTTGCGTCTATTATGAATATGTTATGACAGTAGCAGGACCGACATTAGCAACGCTCGCTATCCCCACGATATGTCACTCGTGTTTCTCTTCGCGCTTGTCTCGAAATTGTCTCTAGTTAACTGTAAACGAATACGTACCGTACTACCGTCGTACATGCGTCGTAGTCTTGGTCTCTTGCTTTGGCTTTGTCAACGCTCTCCGGAGCTGCTCGAGGTATAGCTTCTGCTGGGATACTGTCAAATTCTTCAGTCTCCAGACTTGAGGGAATAGTGGCTCCGCTGCAGTCCAGGCGAGGTTCGCATGTCGAAGAGTCTGCAGAAATGTCTGCTTGTTCTTCTGTTTCACAACACGATTGATTCGACGTCGGGATGTCTGATTACCGTATAGCTGTCGCAGCAAATGCCTACAGGCAGAGCGTACGGCATGGATATCAACTTTGACACCACATTGCTTGAGCACTCTCAAAAGTGCAATACCACGACTCCATGGAGCATCTGGACGATAGAACTTTCCAAGCACCACCTCTCCCAACAGCTTGTTTGTGTTTTGGCCAACTCGTTGCACGATTCCATTCTTGGGAAGAAGTGACGCTGATCGAAGAGGATGGAGGTATTGGACCAATTGCGCTTTTGATGTGCCCCTCACAGACGCCACAAAGCCCCAGGAAATGAAGGCTTTTTGTAGAAGAGTAGGAAAGAGCTCCTCGTACAAGCGCGATTTCTCAAAGGACTTGCCGATTGCCATGTCTCGGCAGTAGTATTGACTCAGCCAAATGGTTAGCGCTTCCAAGTCCTCCAATCTTCCTTCCATACCAAGATAGATCAGAGGTTGCCGCCATATGGAAGGACTAACGTCTGATCCATTTCGCCGCATAATGTAGAGTACCATGATGATAAGACTGTTCAGGCCTTCTATATTATTGCCTTGCGTGGCTGCACGTTGACCAGGTCTTCGTGTAGTCACCCATTGGAAGAAAGCATGCCTTATACTTGCTGTGCGCACACCAATACCAGTGTCCATCATTTCATCGATCAATGCATGAACAAGACCGACATCTCCAGTCTCAATTCTGGCACGTAGCAGCACATTGTAAGCTTCACTGACGGCCTCCTTGTGACCGTGTATGAGGGTGATTATCGCCACGTGAAGCTGAGTCCAGTCTTGTCTGAGAATATGTTGTTTGAGTAATTTGAGCTGTAACGTTTTGTCCTCGAATACTTCCGGATGCTGATCGGTAGCTAAAAGAGCACTGAAGAGCGGCTCGGTCTCGTTAGCAGCAAGCTTTAATAAGAGCTGACTGTAGATGCAGTTGTCAACCTTGATATTTAAACCATGAACTGCTTTGACATGCTTCATGAAGTCTCTAGTATCACATGAGCGAAGTGCGATCTGGCGAACAGCTAGTGGTCCCAGTGAACCCACACCGAATGCTGACAGGCTTCTCATCACAAAATCAACAGAGAACGCACTTGTTGCAAAAGCCTTAGCGCAAGTCTGGTCACTGATGAATTTCGCCTTGATGCCGTGCTTTTCACCAAGAATTTTATTCATGAAAGGACGTGACAGGGTCATGTTGTTTTGTGTCTGCTGTTGACCATAGACAGACCCTGTTCGTCCGCTTTCTGACGTTCGAAACGTGTCCGGACCAGTCCTGGGTGTAGCAGCTTCCTTCAGATTTCGCATCAAGAGTCCGGTGACCGCTGCATCTGAAGGACAATCGGATCTGGGAATCATGATATCGTGCCAGTGACTCGCTTCTCGAAATCTGCCTTGATCGCACAACCTTGTGATTATCGAGTCGTAAAGCTTGTTGTCTTTGGAATCGAGGTATAATCTTTCAAACCACTCAAGAGCCACGATTGAGGCTGGGCCTTGTTCTACAATTCGGGCAAAAGTACCCTCGAGCGGCAACCCCATTCTTTTTAGCTCGGTATGCCAGTGCCACACAATCTTCTTGTTTTTCGCTGTGGCAAGTATGTGGCCAACAATCAAATCATACAAACGTGAATACACCATGCCTGAGTTGTTATACACATCCTGTGCATACCCTATAACCAAGTCGAGATTTCGTTCGCGCCAGGCAGCTCTGACCACAGTGTCCCAAAGCTCTACCGCTTCAGGTCCCTCCAAAGGTATCCGGACCTGCCTTTCACGCATCCCACACCAAATATCCAGTATACCCTTGTCGCCTTGGATCCTCTGTTTGTGTCGCAGCAGGACTAGCCATAATTCCATGTTGTTGCGGTATCGTATTTGGTCGACAAGCCGCATTACTTTCAAGTCTTGGTTGTAGATGTCTGATTCTCTTTCGAAATCTTCAAAGCTCCAACCCGAGGTCAGCGTGGATACCTCATCCACCTTTTCGTGATGCTTTGCGTGCACGATTCTCCATCGTTTCGTTTCGTCGTCCTCTTTCAACTCTTGCGCATCTTGTAATGTCTCGAAAGGAGCTGGCGCTGTGACCGACGCATACTGTCGATGCAGTGTCGAGGACCTGCTCGATAGTGGATATCTCGTTCGTGACAGTTGTGGTAAATATAGACAGTGTATGCGACAAAGGTGGCCGTATCTGGTGCTGCTAGAGATACATGAACGTCCTAGCAATACGTGCAGCTGGTGCATCAACCTTGTCAATCCTTGACTGGTTCAAGGCCATCGGCTGCTCAAGATCATTGTAAAAAAGTCGAAAGTGGTGGGCGTCGGACATGAAACAGCAAAGTGTTTCAGATTTTGGCGTTAGTCAGCAGGGTACTTCTGTGCTAGGCCCCACTTTTCGGATCCTCCCGTCAGATTGAAGACGACAGCCATTGACTTGATCCTGTTGCGTGAACCCAAGATCATTTCTCCAACATCTCACCGCAACCATGAGGGCTACAATCGCAAGAGCAGCGCAAACCGCCTCCAACGCTGCCTCAACCGCCCAAAAGGGATCTACCTGGGGGTATGTTCTGTGTCAACCAGTTTAGCGGCCGGATCGTTCAACCCAATATACTGCGCAACATTCAGGCACATGGTCACAATAGCTAAAGCACGATTCATTAGATGGACACACCGTACCAACCGCGTTCCTTATTATCAACGACTCTTCCAGAATCACGACTCATACAGACAATGGGAAAAGGTCAGACAGAACGCAAGAGCCCCAGCAGAGACTACGGCTATGTAGTGGTATGTCTGGCGAACGAAGATGACTGACAGCTTGTAGACTGCTCGTAGCAGGAACATTATCATGCCCATGTACACAACTTTGATGTGGACATCGTTCGCTGGTATGTCTGAGGGCGGAAAGTCAAGATGGATGTAGATGGAAGCTAACACATGGGAACAGGTACTATGTACATGATGGTTCGCATGGTCTTGGTAAGGCACATGGCACAGGTCTTTGGAAACTCATTCTTACACACTTCGCAGGGCAAGAAGACTTGGTGGTAGAGGATATAGGACGAAGCGTGGTCGTGGAGTTCGATGAGGCCAAGACAGATATAGCGTACTCGAGGCTAATTGGAGCACAAGAGAGGATGCCAGAAGGAGAGCTGGCCGACATGGCTCTGTATAGATGTAGTATAGCTCCAAATGCTGAACCAAATCCAGTCTGATGCAGACAACCGATGTTTCCACAGCTACCGCTTGATACAGAACTATGTCCGCCCATCCCTGACATGCAGCTTTCACAAAAGACGATTCCTCTGCTCTATCACTTGCTGCATGTTTCAAGTCCGTAAAACCCAATGGCTTCAAGCTCGGGCCAGCTGCCGCCTTGGCACTCCATCTCCACACATTTGGAGCATCTCCTTGCATGCATAGATCGAGCAGTTGACAACATAACATATTGCAAGTCATGGCCAATCTACTGAAGGGCTTGTTTGGTGGCCAGCAAGCCGTACCCAGCGCATCTCATGTCGCTGTCGGTGATGCAGGTACGTGAAGCGCATGGATGGCCGTATTGCACCTGAGAACTAACACGACATCGCTTTGACTAGACTTTGCCGACTTTGCAGGAGCGCCTGATCCATCACCCGTCTCTGTAGCTTCCCTTGCTGCCACACAAGCACTGTCCTCCGCCGCGACCCCCACCGCTACAGGAGGAGGAGGTTTCTTCGGCCGTCCAGAACCACTCTCACCAAGACCATACACAAAATGGTATCGAGTATGGGAGCGAGCAAGTCTTGCCGACTTCTACACGGAGCTATTCATCTTGCCTTTCCTCATCATTGTCATTATTGTACATTTCTGGGGTACAACCACAAACAAAAGGAAGGCAAAATCCTGGGGAGCTGCCCACATCCCTGTTATACAACAAGAGTATGCGAGCGTGGGGTTCAGCAATCGTTCAACGATCGATGAGAACAATCTCGATAGTCCCAGCACTCTTGAGGTCAGGGAAGACGCGCTTAGGGAGAGAGCTTCCAATGAATACATCACTTATGCGACAGGGCGTCAAAACGTGGCCTTCTTGGATATTAGACTTGCACTCAAGAAGCGTTACAACCCAATGGCCATTTTCGCAGAGGAAATGCTCGGTCTATTCTTCGAGAGCATGCCTGCGCCAAAAGAGCGCATGGAGGCGACCACATTCACATTCGATGGCAATGAGACCAGCCTTGTTGGGGCTGAAGCTGCTAAAGGCACGAAGTCTTCATACGACGGCTTCGTATGGGCTATCGTGCACAAGGATGTCATGAATGTTATGAGGACCCGCCGCTACGATCTGTCGTTGACATATACCAAGGACAGCCCGAAATTGCCCAACTGGGCGACTGTGATGAGTGAAAGCGCTGAAATCACCGATGCGCTTTTGACCCCGGAGCTTGTAGAAGCTGTCAAGCAGGCTGGTGACAATCTCGAGTGTCTAATAATCACAGACCAGCCTCTTGACAAGCCAGTCACGTAAGATGAAACCACATTACTACACATAATTCTGTAAACTAATGACTTAAATTAGCCTCGACGACTTCACCTCTAAGAAGAGGATAACACTCTTTCTTCGCCTTCCTTCTTCAGGCGCTTGGTCATCGACACTTCCTCTCTTCAAGGCCTACCTTCGCCTTCCTGATGCCCTTGCTAACGTTGCGCATTTCAGACCGGAAGTCCTAAAGCGAGTTCGCGCTACAAGAGAGGAAGAGGTTAAGAAGATCAAGAAACTCGACACTGATGAGAAGGCAGAGGAGAGGAGGACACAGGCTGAGAAATCGAAGAAGCAAGAAAGAGACGCGAAGTTGAAAGGATTGACCAGTGAGCAACAGAAGAAGTTCTTGGAGAAGGAGAGGGCGAAGGAGTTTAGGAAGAGTCAGATGAAGGGTGCGAGAAAGGGTTAGATGTAACCACTGGAAGATTGACAGGGTCTTCGTATGCAAATATCAGGTGTACAAATTGAAGAGGTCGAAAAAGGCCCATAAGTTGAATCTTGTAGACACGAAGCCGATGTATCGCAAAACATATAGAGAGTAGTATTGAGCTCTGACAGAAAGTCAGTAGAGCTGGGCACGATTCAAAGGGTGATCAAATAAATATTAGCATTGCTATTACTCATATTCTCCCGCAGCATCTCGCTCTAGTCGTACTTGCCGCTCTCCTTAACCAGTCCCTTCTCTTCATTGTAGCTCTTGCTCTGTTGTGACCACTCTGGTGCCTCATCCTTTCCAGCATCTTCCAACTCCTCACCCTCGTCTTTGGTCTGGTGGACAGTATCTGCTTTGTGCTCCGCTGGCGAGTAGACTGTGACTAGCTCCAAGGGTGTCTAAAGGAATACTATTAGCTCCATTCCGTGCAAGGTGCCAAACCACGATCAGATACTATCCCGAAAAGTAGGACTGAGGTGACCACTAAAACATACCTTTCCTGTGTTGTAGAACTGATGTTGTGTTCCAGCTGGCACCACAACCACATCATGTGCTTTAACCTTCTGCTTCCTCCCTGCAACATCAGCCTCTCCCTCGCCCTAATCCGTTAGTCTGTGAGCTTGGACAATAGACAGGGATGATAATACCGCAGTGAAGATAAGAATCTGGTCCACAGTATGCACTTCATCTCCGATGTCACCTCCTACAGGAATCTCCATAGCCACGAGCTGAGAGTACATCCCAGTGTGTAGGACTTTGCGGAAGACACCGAATTCACGGACTTCCTTGGTCAAGCCGGGAAAATGTACAAGCTGGTGAGGAACGGGCTTGGATTGGTCCTTGTGACCTTCGGCGAAGTTGGACATGGCTGCTGTGGTAGGAGTGGTGTGGAAGTTGCGGCTGGTGGTAAGTGTAGTTGTTAATGGCTTGATAGCTTTTGTGGTGAAGCGTGTGAGGATGCGTGGGTGGAGAGTGGTAAGCATTTAAAATCAAGTGGGAGTGATTGATTGATTGAAGAGATGTCGTATATATGTATCGAGTGAGTATGAGATGGTTTCACGCATGACGTCCTCGATGCTCCTCGGAGCAAGAGCCGGTCTAGATTTCTACTAACTTTACTGGCTAGCCTGTTGAGGCAATGGAAAAACGACGGCCATGTATTGGCTACCAAAGTAGAGAGAAGCCATCTATATACCCCCGTAAACCTTGCGGTCTTCTCCCTCCTTTTTCCGAAGAGAAGAAGTTTGTATATGTTTGTGCGTGCTTGATCCTCGTCCTCGCACGAGCGTTGCTGCAAGACATCAGACGAGAGTGTGCTGCTGTTCATGCTGTGCTCGTGATTTGTGATCTGTTGTTTGGTTGCAATCCATCAAACTTCCTTTGCGAGCGTGGCTGGCACAACGGCAGTCAAGATAATGAAACACATCGCAACCTTTTCTTGTGGCTTCAATTCGTCTTGACACGATACATTTCAGCTGTTGTGCCTGAAGGCTTTCGAGGACCACTGAAAGGCGATATCAACGAGTAATCTGCCAACAAACATGGAGCAAAGGCATCAGCTAGCGGTCTCGCACTTCTCCCGATCTCTCAGAGCACGATATGAACAACAAGTGCCCTTCAGCAGCGTGGGCAGCATCAGTTCTGCCAGCACGAGCTCGTTGCAGAAAAGCTACTCCCGAGACGGCGACCTTTCATCAACTTCATCAAACAAGCCACCTGCTCTTTGCAACATTATCAGGATCGACCCTAATCGCTCAACAGCAGTGGTAGAGCCGAATGTCTCCTTTGGCGAGCTCATCAACGCATGTCTGAAGTTTCAATTACTACCTCATTTCGTGGCTCGATTTCCTTACACCACAGTCGGCACAGCATTTACAACAACTTCCGTCGAGTCATCCAGCTTCAAAACCGGTCTATTCCACCACAATGTTCTCTCTATAGAGGTCGTCCTTCAGAACGGCGATGTCAAGCGTGCCTCTTCTCGCGATAATCCGGAGCTCTTCAATGGTTTTATCAACACCCGCTCAACTCTTGGCACTCTCACTCTTCTCGAAATACGTCTGATTCCAACAGCACCATTCGTCGAACTATCCTACCTCCCAGTCTCTTCCGCTCAAGAAGCAACGACACTGCTAAGCTCTGTTGTCCACGAGCCGTTCGACTACGCCGATGCTCTCCTCTTCAGCCCCATCCGAGGCGTAGTGATTGTAGGTCGACGAACAATAAATCGCAATGTTTACCCAGTCCGCCGACTGCTACGTCCTTCCGATCCCGTTTTCCACAAACACGCTGAAAACTGTCTTTCGAAAGCCCTGAAAAGCCGAGAAGGAATGACAGAATTAATCCCACTTGCAGACTACCTCTTTCGCTTCAGCCCGAGCGTCTTCTGGCTTTCACAACTTGCATCGGAAACCTCTTCCGCCAGCTCTCTCCTTTCGCGCGCAGTCGCAGATCCAGCATTACGATATCGTCGCGCCCATGAAATCATTGCAACAGGCGGTCTCGCTCAACGCATCATTGCTCAAGAAGTGTCTGTGCCACTTCTCGCCGACAACGCAGCAGTAAATCTGCTAAACTACATTGACACAAACCTCGCCATCTACCCACTCTATCTCTGCCCGGCCCGGGACGACTCCAACGCGCCCTTTCATACATGGCAGCGCACGAATTCTTGGCCGCTACAGACGAAGCAGATGTTGCTGAGTGTCTCAATATTTGGCCTACCAGGCCCGAAGACGAGATTGGGCATTATCAACAACAATTCTGGCAGCGAGTATAGTGAGGCGTTTGTGGAGGCGAATCGTGCGCTGGAACGGGTGGTGCGTGATTTGGGAGGACAAAAGTGGTGGAATGGTACTGTCTTCTCTTCGGAAGAAGACTTCTGGGCTGGATTGGAAGGAAGAGATAATGGCGGACGTGAGGGATATGCTGGGTTAAGAGCGCGATGTGGAGCGGAAGGGTTAGAGGGGTTATGGGAAGTTGTGAAGATGAAGGAAGGAGTGAGGGTTGTTGGGCCGAGAGAAAGCGGGATTAGTGGGATGAGCGGAAGAGTCAGTCTGATGAGTGGGAGGATGAGCTCGATGAGCGGACGGCCGAGTGTCAGTTCGGACACTATCTTGCCGGCGAGAATGAGTAGCCCGATGGGACCGCCGAGTTCCCCGGGAAGTGGCAAGAGTATTGGCTTGCCGGCGGGAAAGACGAGTCGAAGTGCGAGTATCAGGAATGCTTTTAAGAGGACGACTGTTTGAGTTTGCTCTCAATTCACTGACTCAATTGTTATTGAGCAGGCTCGCTGGGGGCACGGACAAGACGGGTCGGTGGAGCAGCGGGTAATCATGCCAATAAACCGACGAAGACCAAGAACAGAACGCCGATGCACTAGCTGCTGCCACAGCCATTCAGGCCACGCACTGGCATCACCAGGTTCTAGCAGGATATGCCGCTCCGATCGGCAATCAAAACATCCTGGCCGACAAGAGGCGAAAGAGCACTGCTCGGCAATCCGGCATGTGATGAAGGAGTAGCACACCTTCCTCCACGACCATACAACCTTGTCGAGCTTTGACAATACGGCGATACAGTCTCAACAGGAGCAAGACGCCCCCAGTGCTGGTAACGCATGAAGATTGGAAGCGTAGGTCTAGAGAGGCAGAACACAACGGTACCATCAAAGAGGAAAGCAATGATCAACCAATAAACTATCAGCAACAGAGAATTGATGAAACCCTGATCTACGTTGTACTCCCAGCTCCTCTGTTGAGTAGGATGCTAGAAATATCCGCAGTACAGCTGGAGCGGTCACAATTTGGGGATGGCATCTCAAATTCCGCCATTTATACCAAAGCTCTTCCTGCGATCTTGCTTCGCTGAGCAAGCAAAAGTGCGCATGGTCACATGGGAATACGTCTCTTACAGCCGTAGCAACTGGAGCGCTGGAATGTTCTTCAACACAGAACTGCAATCAAACACATCTCACAACACAGGACAAGGGACAGAGGAGTCCGAACCCCAAACTCAGTGGCACAAGAAAGAAGTGACATACACTTTCTATAAGTTACCAAATGGCATGAACAGTGACGTTCATTCATATTGATATTTGCAGCAGCGTATAGGCACAACAGAATAAGCAAGAGCCAACGTATGAGGCATATAAACACAACATAGTCCTGAACAGGCAGGAGGAAGGAGCTGTTGTATCTGTGTATATCCTGGAGCAAAATATGGGAGATCATCGATCGATGAAGCATTGGAAGTGGTGTTTCGAAGTCAAACAGGAAAACAGAAAGAGAAATACTTGTGTATCCATGTATATTTGTGTATATTTTCACGATTGAGTTGAGTTGACATTCACCTAAGACAGGCAGATTATGAAACACCAAACACAAGTCACGTGAGCGGACCATTGTTTCAGAATGTCTCCATTAGGCAGCTCTCCTTCAGTCTCCATGTAAATAGTCACCGACACCGAGCATTCATATAAATGGAGTGGTCAAGCACTTCCTGCTCATTTTCTTCACCTCGTTGTATGCCCTCATCCCAGGACCTTCGCTTGCTTATCCTACTGCCACACGTCCTAGCACCACGAATTATAGCAGTACAAATACCAATACCAACAACAGCCAGAACAATCATGACCGCAACCACCCAACCCGACTACGTCAGGACTTCCACAGGAGATGCCTGGTCCGACCAAGCCGCCGAGTATTCGTCCATGATGCTGACTGGGCCAATGCTTCTCCTCATTCACGTCATGTACAAACACATGCAGTCATACCGTCTCTTCTCATCCGCCACAACAATGTTAGACATTGGCAGTGGTCCCGGATCAGCCACATACACGCTTCTTAATGATCATGCCAACGACATCGCCCCAGATGTCAAGATCGTTGCGACCGATTTCAGCGAAGGGATGGTTGAGCAAGTAAAACAACTGAAAGCGAAGCAGATAGCGGGACTAGACGACGGTCCCGCGAAGAGATTGTGGAAGCGCGTCGAAGCGGAAGTGACGGATGCGCAGGATCTTTCTGCTGTTTCCGACAACAGCATCAGTCATGCGACTGCAAGCCTAGTCTTGTTCATGGTGCCAGATTCTGGAAAGGCTCTTTCGGAAATCCATCGTGTGCTTGAGTCTGGCGGCGTGATGAGCTGTTCGAGCTGGAAGAAAGCGACTTGGATGAACATTGCTATGGAGGCTGCAGGCAAAGACGGTGATTCTTTCAAGCTACCGGCGCGTTGGGACGATGTTGATGGTACGAGGAAGATGTTGGAGGATGCTGGGTTCGTTGATGTCAAGGTCGAGGAGGTGGAGACGTGTCTGAAGTACGAAGATGCAGGGAGGCTTGCGGAGTGGTTCTTTGGGTCGAAGAATCCGCCGTTGTTGGCTTTGCTCAGAGATTTGTCGGAGGAGCAGAGAATCCAGGCTCGGGCAACGTTGGCGAAGCTATTCGAGGAGAGGAAGGATAAGAGACTTGGTGGAGTGGCGGGTATCGGAATTGTGGCTTCGGGGAGGAAGGCGATCAAGTAGATCGGCTGTCGAGTCTCGTGGTACTTGTTCGTCCACGTACTTGAGAGGATAACTGGTTTGGTGTTGGAGAGGTGCTGCTAGAAAGGTCAATGAGTCCTTCTTGATAAACGAGTCCTCGCCGTGATGATCATCGACCATCTCACGCTCATCCCAGATTTTCCACCAAGTCCTTCAATATCTCGTTCTGCCACATCCTGCAAGCTTAAACACATCTCGTTCTTCCTAGAAGTACCGAGAGGGTTGTGCCAAGCAGACTATAGTTTTGCATACATAGATCTTGGTGCACATTCGCAAATCAGCTTTTCTTTCCCTCCCACCAAAGCTGTAGCTTTCGCGTCATAAAATCTTCGATAGCAGGATGAACCTTTGCCATTTCATGCGCGACACCCGGCACAACTACCTCCTCCACCAACATCCCCTCTTCTCTCCACCCTTTAGCTAACATCTCCATCTGCTCGAGTCTCGTCAGAGCAGATTTCTTTCCACCATCTTCTTTTCCCATAACAGCCTTCCGCAATTGCGTACCCATACTCACGCCATCATCTCCACCAACAGCCGCCAGAACAGGCACACTTCGCAGGATCTCAAAGTCCACCGCTTTGCCAAAGACATCCACAACATCTTCAACACCTTCCGGCCAAGGCTTGCTAGCATCCAACGTCGTCATCTCACCCAGTCCTGCCACTGCAGCTGCATGAAGCCGCTCAGGGTGCAAGAACAAAAAGCGGTGCACAAACTGCGCACCACCACTGAAGCCTGTCAAGAATACCTTCGACGTATCGATTCCGGGCCACCTCAAAGCCACTTCATCAAGCATCACCAACAAACACAGGTCATGTCTAACATCCTTTGCACTTTGTTTCACATTGGGTACAGAAACCTGACCACTCAACAATTTCTCCTTGAACGACTTTCCCTTCGCACCACCAGCATCGCCGCGCCCGAGGTAGTGATATCCCATGATGTCCAACGGACCCTGCAGCATAGCCGGAAAGAGCGGCGCCAATATCGCGCAACGCTCCCTTTCTGCAAATGGCTTCCATACGTCGAGGTAGCGCAGGTGATCGCGATGGGTACCGTGAATGGTGATCAGTAGCGGCAGCTTAGACGGTGAATCGGTATCTGGATAGTAGTGGGGCTCGGGGATGTATGCAGCATAGGAGACGCGAGGATCAGCTTGGAGAGCTGTGGTGGGAACACTGTTGGTGAGGAAGAGTGAGGGGAGTAGGGTACGGTCGATGCTGTCTGTAGGTACGATTGACATGGCGAATATATGTACGCTGGATCTCGTCAGCAGCAAGTGTAGAATTAAGCTTATCACGCAAGCTGGTCTCGAGTTTTGATCTGTTTGCTCGTCTGTGATAGAATATTGCACCTATTATCACTCCTAGAACCGCCTGAGCTGGTATGCTGTACGCAAGAGAAGTGGGCTGGTAGACATCCTATTCGCGTTCATTTTGTAGGGCGTCTGGGTATTCCGAGACTAGTTGAATTGCTATGATCGAATCACGTGACCGCGAACGACAAACAGCATTTTGATTGAATTCTGCTTACACACCCCAACCAGCACCCCCTACGTGTCAATTATTATCGATCAAACGAAGAGAAGTATCGACCACGATCACGGGAGAGATGGAGACGAGGAGCAGGTTTAGCAGATCTTCATCCGTAATCAGGATCTGATGCTGTTCAGGACGTGGTGGAAGACTTTCGTGTTACATAAATAGTGGCTTTTCATAAATTGCCACGGCAAAGTGTGATACAATTCAGAAGATTTAGGCGAAAGACGGGTTGTCACGATACTCGGAAGAAGAACTGTGACTTTTCCGTGAAACAGGATCTCTATACCATTAGATCTGAAACACAAATTGTTCCCAGCCTCTTCTGTTCGCTCCACTCTCTGCCGTCATCCTGTCACTAATGTGTTATATTCCGCTCTGTCACAAGCTCTCTACACTAATCGTCACCAACGCACTCACAGCTCTCTTCTTCTGCTCATCTCTCTTCAGCTTTTCTTTGTTCTATTCATCACTCTCAATAACACGTCTTCATGCTTCTGTTTCAACAACATTAAAAATGCCACGTTGGTATGGGACTCGCCGCCCTTCTGGACGAGAATTGCTTTAGAACATGAGCAATGAAGCATTCGACGCTCTGACGCGAGAAGCGGAGCAAGATCTTGCGTCAGATGGGGGACGTTCTGGAACTCCACGCAGTCCTGGTAAGCACAAAGACTGTCCTGATTCTCTTCGATGTTTTGGTTTGTGAACTAACCACTACATACAAGAACTGTCCTGGACCATGATCATGTATATCGATAACAACCGGCGCAAGTTGGAGGCGGATATTGATGAGTTTGTCAAGGTGGGAGGAAAAAATTCTCAAGACCAGAACCGATGACTGGCAGCAACAAGGAAAAGAATTTGTGAAGCATGTTACGGCTAAGCTCTCGATGCCAGATTCTGAAGTCGAGGTGACGGATGAATTAAGGTTTACTCTCTCAGTGGATGTGGAGTTTTACATGGATCTCAAGAAAGAACAGTATGGCGCATTCTTTGTGCACGTCTGCAACATTACTAAGCCTACTGATGCCGCATGATGACTCTGAGTCGTCGTTGATTGATGGCAGTGATGATGATGACGAGAAAAGAGGTGCTCGTGGTGGTGCTGGTGGTGGTGCTGCTGATGTGGCTGATATGGCTAGTCCTCGCGGTAGTACTCGTGGTACTCGTGGCAAAAGTTATCGTGGTAATTGAGGAGTCATAACCAGGTGGCACATTGAGAGAGAGGTCAAGTCTGGACATACGAAGACGAATTGTCATTCCAACGTGAGAGTAGAAGATACTGCTTATCCTTTCTCGTCAACGCCCATCGTCAACGCCCACTCTTGAAGCGAGAAAATTGAGCCCGTAGCACAGATGTGCAGTGGCTTAAGTTACATGCCATGTTGAGTCCTCCTTGCAACCCAGTAATGTATAACCACATTCCCAACAATATCGTACTTTTCACGAATTGACTTCAAGATCGTCTATCTGTCTGTAACCTTCCGGTCATCGAATGCTCTGTTGATTGTCTGGATCGTCTAGATCGAGCATGTCGAAGCCATGTACTCTCTCAGGAGAGCCAGTCAACTTCTCCCAGCAGTATTCTTACCAGCAACTAAATGCACAATCAATGCAAAGCAGTTCCCAGAGCGTTGAGATAGATAGATTAAAGTGCGACTACAACAAGGGAGCTGCAACGAAGCTTGAGCATTACTACCTCCTAAGGCAGTATCATAGTCTTCACAAGGTGACAAGCTAGGACTTAGCTGGATTCGCCTTACAGGAACCTAGCTTATTGAGAGTGCAGCAAGATGGAGGGAGTCAAGCTAATACTAAAGTACTGCAGGCCTCCTCACAATAGGTTTTACCCATAAATGGAGTTTACTGGCCCCAGAAATCCATACTGCTGGTCATCCACTTTCGAAAATACCGCCATCAGGCTCAACACAAGCTCCGTTGCGCTTCATATCACATCAGAGCAGTAGACGTCATCTATATCGTTGGTAAGTTGGACATTGTCCAGACTAACACCATCACAGTATGCCTCAATTGCAAGAGACTGCGTCAACGACATTCATGGACGACCTCGATCTCCGTCCTGAACATGTCGACGCCCTCGTGCAATCCCAAAGGTCTGATGAGATCGAACCTTTTCAAGTTCTCGACAGCGATAGCCGTGATTCTGCAACGCGTCCAACTCACACAGACACCACCCGGCAATACATCGAGACGATCCGACAACGTAACCCACCTTTGACCAATAGCTGCATCGAGACAATCGAATCGTTCGCTCAGAGCATCCCACAACTAGGACCAGCTCCCAACATCCATACTAGTCGTGATGGCCATGCGTCCTGGGCGATATCAAAACGAATCAATTGCACGATCAGCTCATTACTGATCTGCATACATAATAGGGAATTGATCCTGTACTTGTTGTCAAGGCTTCTGAAGATCTTCGTTCTCCGTTGTTGATCAATTGGAATTAGCCACCCTTGCCAGCAGACTACGCCAGGTTCACGCTTCATTGGCACTCTTCACGCCTCTATTTCTCTGTACCAATACTTGCCCAATTGGCTGCGTCTCATCGACCACACTCGGAGATTCTTGACTGCCATGGAAGATCAACCTGATGTTTTCAGTCCAGCAGCCTACGCACCAGCCAAAGTCTCGAAAATATCGGAAAGCTGCACCATAATCTCAAAGCTGGTCAAGACCTCCAAGCTGTTATCGTTCATTGGAATCTCGTCGCCGACCTCACGACCAACAAGAGCAAATAGATCTGTCAACCTTGATATGGCTCGTCTGGACACCAAAGCCTCAAAAGGCGATCGCGAGAAAGACATGACAGCCGCACAGCGACAAACAGCCGATACACGCCGAGCCCCCAATGGGATGATCATCAGAAGAAGACTGGCGCTAAAGGCACAGGCAATGTTTTATCGCGACTACACGGTTGGGACAATCAGAGCATCTCCAATATCGACTGTGCATAGCCTGAATGGATAAGATGCAATGTATCAAAGTGATGTTAGAGTTGTATGCGGTTTTCGGAGACATGCAAAAGTATCCGCACAAACAGAAATTTGTGAGGGATATATTCTATATATCTAACCTAATTTTATACACCACATCAGCGCCCATGGTCCAGCGGTAGGATTCTTCCCTTCCAAGGAAGAGGCAGGGTTTCGACTACCCTTGAGCGCACTCAATTTTGCCCTTTTGGGCATCTTTTATGCATTTTTTTTGCACTATCTCCTTAGGGTAGCTTGCATGATACTCCTCACTGACATGTACATGTATACCTATTGTTAAGGAGGGACTGAGGCTTGGAAGCTGGTTCAGCGGAGAGTGCTTGGAGTCCATTTTCGCACGACTAAACGGACATTTCGGTGGGGTAGACCACACACCCTAATGCAGGCTGTTTCAGACATGCAGACAGGCCGTCTTACGTGGCCTGATCTGCTAGACGGCATATGCACCACAATGCAGATTCAACAAATAGCGTAAGCCAGTTGACCTGCTTTGAATTGGGGACTAGGCACAGCACACGTTCGGCAGCTCGGTCAACAAGCATTTCGCAAGCTTTTCTTTGTTCGTATACTTTTCAGTAGAAGCACGCGTTGTCTGTAGGACTCATTTCAGAACACGAAGCTTGAAGGCGAAGTCGCCGAGCACGTCAAGTCTGTCAAGTCTCGACCGAAGGCAACACAAATAAGCTTTAGTCGAGTCGGAGAGGATCTACCCCGATACCACGATACCAACGGCTTGAAGGAGGTTGTGAGTTGCGCTATCGATCCTAGTTTATCGTGTCCAAACGCGCCTGTTTATTGACGCTAAAGAGGTTGTCAGCTCGAAAGGTTAAGGAGGCGAAGTTGGCAGGCAGGCACGCAGAGTCCATATCACAGATCAAGCATGTTGAATTCTTGAATAAAGATCTTTGAAACATCATTATTGGAAAGTCTTTGTTGCGTCGTTTTGCAGGCGTCATACACGCGGCCCACCGTCTATCACGAGCAAGGTTTCATCAATTGATGAGAAAAGAAAGTCCGGTTTGGTTCCTTTGTTTCAGATCTAGATACATCAGCCACTTCCCTGCCTCGACAATTCCTCGAACCCCATCGGTCGTTCCTGCCTTTCTTATTCGTACGATTCATCGCAACACCATCCTCACGACCTCCCTGACCTGACCGTCCCTATCAGCGTCGTTATACAGACACAACAACAATGCTGACATATCGGCGAGCCGTCCTCGTGGCTCTGGCGGTCCTCTCTATCCTCCTCTTCATCCGCTCACTACATCACGAACCAACAATACACGATGTCAAATACAGATCTGCAGAACAGATGCCGCGACCAACGTTACATCTCCCTGGCGAAGAAGAAGCAAAACAATCATCCTCTCCCTCCTCATCCTACCAGAGCAAAGACCCTTCACCACGACGGCAGCGTCCTCAAATACCTCTGTCCGAACTCACAGGCAGACCACTACGCGAACAATTAGCTCTACGCTTTCCCTACGACATCAAATCAAGATTTCCAGCTTACATCTGGCAAACATGGAAAGTCTCTCCTTCCTCTGGCGAGTTTCCCGATGAGTTTCGCGAATTTGAAGCAAGCTGGACAGTAGAACACCCAGGATTCATCCACGAAGTCATTACCGACGACGCTGCAGTACATATCCTGCGACACCTCTACAGCGGCATTCCCGATGTCATCGCCGCGTACGAAACCCTGCCCTTACCCGTTCTCAAAGCTGACTTCTTCCGATATCTAATCTTACTGGCAAGAGGTGGAATATACAGCGACATTGACACCACAGCGCTAAAGCCCGCTTTCCAATGGGTACCTGAAAGCGTAGACCGCTCGACATACGGCCTCATCATCGGCATTGAAGCAGATCCAGATCGTGAAGACTGGAGGGACTGGTACGCCCGTCGTATACAATTCTGCCAATGGACGATTCAGGCCAAGCCTGGTCACCCTATACTACGAGAAATTGTCGCCAGCATCACAGAAGAAGTGCTACATAGGAAAGAGACTGGTACATTGGGTCATAAAACAAAGTCGGATGATGGTGTGATGGAGCTTACTGGTCCTGGTATCTGGACGGACAAGATCTTTGGGTATTTTAATGACAACGAGTACTTTGATCTTGAGAGGAGTAAAGTCGGTGGAAATATCTCGTGGGAGCACTTTACTGGCATGACGGCGGCGAAGAAGGTGGGAGATGTGGTTGTATTGCCTATAACGAGTTTCAGTCCAGGAGTAGGACAGATGGGTGCGGAAGAACCGGAGCATCCAATGGCGTTTGTACATCATCAGTTTGAGGGTGAGCAGATTTATGTCTTCATGGAGCATGATTTGAGAACTAACAGTGATATCTTGCAGGAACATGGAAATCGGATTAAGGCATGGAATATGCAAGTTGGAGATAACGAAGAACGCCGATATAACGACCGAAACGACTAAACAAGCATACACACGACATAGACTACATTACTGATATATCATGGAAGGGAAGGGAAGGAACGATCTGTATACGTTATTGGAGGCAGGCAAGCATCCTTGAAATCGAATGGCATAGAGTGGCAGAAAGAGCAGGGCCATTCCGTTTCTTGTATAATCCCTTGAGCAGACTCTGCCGCAGTTGGTATATACCTCTACAAGATTAGCGTGCCCGGAAGGAGAGCATAATGATTACACAGAGGAAAAGTGTCCTTGCCAACAGTTTCTTCCACCTATCTCTATCTCTTACCTGGTATTTATGCTAATGTTGTTAATGGATATCTCGTTTGGCGTAAAATTTAGACCCCTTTTTGCAATGGAACCTACTCCGAGGTACATTGGGAGGACAATTTCTTCGGCGACCAAAAATCACTACATTGATATCTCAACATTGCTGTTACAACATGTAGCACATAAGCATTCATGAGCAACTCATCAGCACGATCTGAAACCAAATCCTCCGAGTGCGTAAGTGCCTTCCTTATCACCTCCACCCCTCATATGCACACCTGCATAGCGAAAACAAAAAAATGATGAGATCCAAAAAAACCTACAAACATCTTTAGGAAGAGCCGGAAAAGGCATGAATCATCGCCAGCTTCACAGTGAACAGAAATTCCTCTGATTCCTTTCTCTTTCTTATTTTTTTGAGTCAGATTGACATTGGATGCAAGCATCGCCAAATGCTGGAGTTGAGTACTGTTCTGCTGTGACAGATGTATTCGTCGGTGCTTATAACTTGGTTTCCTGAATTGTTTTGTGCGATGAGTGTCGTTGGAGGGCGTTGTGACGGGAGTTGATGTGATGAGGGAGCTTTTTGCTGACTTGTTGAGTAGGAAACTGGGAATTTGTGGTGGATGGGAGAGGATGGTTTGAGCGGCGGTAGTTTTTTGCTTTGGGTCTTGTCCATCTGAGGTCGATGATAATATGATTGACGATTTTCATTTTCGCCTTACCTTATCTTCCCACATGATGTTGTTGAAAACATGCTTGTCCTCTTCTTTCTTAATTTCGTCACGTTTTCGTGATACTCCATCATGGCCGCTCCATGCAAAGCACGCATCACAAAGCAGAACGTAGGTCAGTACGCTAGGAGAATGCTGTTCCTTCCAATGGAATTATATATACGCATACATCCACTGATTGACAGCTTGGAGTCTTCATTTGTTAGATTACCAGGCTTTTGCAACTCACTACGTCTCCACCTTCACTTATGAGAGGTCATGCAGATACTGCCCTCCTTCTGCACACACATCATATCCTTAGTGTCACACCACTGATATCAGCATCAAATAGTCCTTTCACCCTGCTCAAACTTGGCTGGCTTATCCCTCATCGCCCTCATAGCCGCACTAGCCGTTACCTCCAGCGCCCACCCACAACACCTGATCCACCATCCTCTTCCGCACGCCCCAAGCTCAATCGCATGTGGACTACCCTCCACGCACGCTCCCTCAACCCTCTCAGCATTCACGAAGCCAGCGCAGAAGGCCTCGACATTCCGTTTCGTTCCTTGCCAGACCCAGTCGTACTCTCCAAGACCGTATAAGATTGGCAATGTAATGCTCGCCTTAAATTGGGCGCTGTTCTGTGGCCACCAGCCGAACAGATCAGAAACTTTACCAGTCAAGAAGGGCGTGGTACTTTTCTGGAAAAGAGTACGTAGGTTCGGATCAGTGCCTAAGCCTTGGGGTCCTAGCATCAAGTCCGCCTGGTCTGCTGGCCAGAAGGGTGGGATGTGGATCCTGTAGTCATGGCCGAGTGGCATCTCGTGTGGCTCACGGTGCGGATCGGTTTGCAAAGCTGCGGAGACCTTGCCGCAGTGCACGGTGTTCTGCGCACTGAAGCCGGAGAGGATCATGCCGTTCCATGGGTACTGCCTTTCCCTGACGGTCTGCGTGCAATAAGCCGCCGCAGCGACGATCGTGATGGGTACGGCCATGAAATGGGATGTGGTAACGATACCGGTGCACCCTGACGACTCATCGAATTCGTTCCAGAGGGCCGGCAGAATGTACTCATGCATCCAGAGGCCCTCGTTCTCGAAGTAGCTTGCCCCTCCCTCGTCGTTGAATGCTGGCTTGTTTGGCTCTTGACTGGATCGGTCTACGAGCCAGCCACTGCTGTCCAGACAGTGCGGACGATTGAACGCGATGATGGGGATGCCGAACATATGGGAATACGTGGAGCCTGTGTATTGCGGAGACAGGTCGTAGGTGTAGGCTGAGCAGGTCGCGCCATGGATGCCAATTAGCAGCGGTCTCGGATTGGCGTTGTAGGTTTGTCTTGACGATACGTGAGGGAGGCCGGTGAGTGTTGCTCCATTCGCGAGCTTGAGGCGGAAGGGTTTGAAGTGTGAATCTGTGTTTGTGCTAACAGCGTCGTGGAGCTCTGAAGGGGTAAGGAAAGCGGTGTCAGGAGCCATGGCATTTGCAGGATATTGAGCAAGAAGCTGAGGAGCAAAAATGGGAGATCTGATATTTATACGCTATTCCTAAGTGGTAGCTACGGCAGGCTTACAAAAGCGACCTGAAAGGCACCGTTTACCTATAGAGGTAGAGCGTTGGCAGGACGAGGTGTGTAAGCTGAGGCAATGTGTAAGCTGAGGCAATATAGCTGAGGATTTCTGAGCTTCCCAATCAGGCCTAGCAAGGAGCATATATCGCTTAGTCATTATATAGATTGTGAGGTATCTATTTTGCAGTAGTCCCGCATCTGCCGTTCAGCCCATAGCTCTTATTCCTGGAAAAGACATTCCAGAAGGTTAGAGAAGCAGGAATTCGGCGTAGGGTATAGTCATCGTTGACTGTGCCAATCGTGGAATTTAGTTTGCTCAACGGCAGAAATCAGAGACGTGTTGACTGTGACATCAAAGCAGCTTCCAAGGTAAGGTTGAGCTGGCTCGAAATCTACTGGGAGAGAGATCGGGGTCGGGAGAGGAGAGAGGACTGATTTGGAGATTTAATCAGGGTGAGGAGATTTTGCTGTGACTCATATTGATGCTAGGAGAAGGCAAGAGAGATGTAGAAATTTGTTTGCTGGGTTCTTGTGGTTAGAAAGGGAAGATGCAAGTAGGTGTGCTTGACCAGTCCGCAATATATCAACGTCAGCACATGAGACAATTGCGAATAAGTTCTGTGGAAAGGACCAGGAAAGTGACAGGACTGCTTATTGAGAGCATCAATAAATTAGAGAACAACGCTAAGGCCCGCGCGTATCGCTCCTCCTAATGTGCACTTCCAATGCTCATCATATCTTCCTCGTACCATCACTCTAGGTGACACATCATTACATCTCCCACGCAATCTTACACTCGTCTCGACAGCCACCAAACATACAGCGCATCAGCACACACCTGACATTACTCCCATCCCTCCCTGTCTCGGCCTTGTTCCATCCCCATCCATCCTATCCCTCCTACAATTTACTCCCCTTCGTCCCACTTGCCTCCTTCCTCTCCTCCTTAGCTTCCTCCCTCTTTCTCTTCTGCTCCTCACTCCCGCCAACCTCAGGTCCACTCGTACTCGAATCTCTGGGCTTGCCAGGCTGTGCGGTATCGTTCTTGACGCTGGTTAAGTCGCCGATTTGGCCACCACCGGATTGGTTGAGTTGTTTGGCCGCGAGCTCTTTGAGGGTGGGTTCCGAGGAGGAGTCTTTGACGGATTTGGAGGAGGACATTGTTGTGGCTGTAGGATGAGGGAGTGTGGTTTGGTGTGGTGGTGGGTAGTTGAGTTGGTTTGGGGGATGTGGTTGGGAGGTTGAGGTTGGTTGGTGGATGGTGAGTTTGATGTCTTTGTTTATACTTTGGTGAGTTTGTGGACGGCAGGAGGTCAATGATGTATGCACAAGTGCCAAGATGCGGGGTGCCTCGGCGGCGTGGGGGCAAGATCTGGGATCTGGGACTGTTTCAGATGGGAGATATACAGTGATCTTATGGGCATGAATCCTTATGGATACGAATGGTTGTCGAGGTATCAAAGGTGCAGAGTATAGTTGACCAGTCTTTGCGCGGCGGAGGCAATCGAGTACTGAAAGCTTACAACGCACAAGATCGATGTTCTGAACCAGAGTAGACATTAATATCATGAACATGGCTCTTCAGTCAAGCGGTTGTTCGTACAGAGCGATTGCTGTTACTGAACAGCTGAAGTCATGGTCTATATGCTAAGCACTTTTCAGGCGATACCTGTATCACGTTCACTCTCTCCTTCTAGACTGTCCTTCGATCTGTCATAACACGCACAATACTGCCTGGTCCTGCAAGCTCAACAACCTGGGGAAATACATGTTAGTCCTTGAAACCCCAAATATAGTCTCTCAAACATGCTTCACATACCTTCTCATGCCAACTCAACAACACACTCATCTGCTGACCACCACCCTCACCACCACCTCTCGCTTGTATCTGTGAGAACCCACCGGTAGCCTGTGGTGTCACGTTTTTCGATGCTGCTGAGGAGCCGGAGGTGGACTGGCCCATTCCCTTGTATCTAATGTTCAACACCATATTAGCGACATGCTCAAACATTGCCAGAGCGCACCAGGTCTTATTTTGAGAGAGGTATAACGCACAAGTACTTCATCAATACATCCAGCTGTTCTACACCTCCTGGTGCGTCATAGAGTCTTTGTAGCAACGGTGTCATTTCGGCTTGACGTATGGATTGGAGGATTTCGACTACAGCTGCGGCGTATTGTTCCTGTGTGAAGAAGTATTAGCGATTTGTTGCTTGTGTCTTATGCCTTGCTTCGTCTCTTCGCATAAGCACTCTGGCGTGTTTTCATCTGCCGCCCTTGTTATCCTTTATGTTGCCTTCGAAGCCTGACTACGACTGCCTAATTCACAAATCATATGCCCTCGCGCTTAGCCTAGCCTTCTTCCACCAATCCGTCCTCCTCTTCCTTCTTAGATCATCAGACAGAATCACATCACAAACTCACCTTACTCCTCGCATCTGCACCATACGGCGCCCCTACAAGTGCACCTCTTAGCGCACCCTCACTATCTCCACTCCTCAATAACTGCCGTATCTGTCCGGTCAACTGCTGCACCTCAGCAGAGGACACAGGTTGTACGCCTGGCGTAAGGGATGTGAGGTCGAAGTTGGCAGAAGACTCGGGATCGAGGGCATCGATGTTGATTGTGCGGAAGTTGGTGGAAGTGTAGGCGGCTGTTGAGGATGTCATTGTTGTTGATTGATGCTGGGGGTGCTAGGGAATGGGTTGATGTGACGGGAGGAATGCTTCTGATTCTGATATATTTTCGGTATACAGTCTCGTCCTGTTGTAGAGTTGGGAGTGGTGACGAGTAGTATACAGGAGTACGTGCAGAGTCGAGTCGAAGATGTCGTGGTCAGATTGATGATGAGGCATCCAATGCGCAAGATGGCTGACGCGGGGTCAAGAAGCTGGCAACTCTAGCCGATGCGAAAGTCAATGGCAAAATCATCCAAGTTCAAGTTCACAAAACACAAAATGCACAAGACAAGAAGATCATATGTATAATTCGTTTTTGATTCTGTGTTTTAGTGTTAATAGTGATACAAAAAGCCGAGCCATGACCCAATCGTGACAGCTTGCTTTGACATGAATTGATAGTACATCATTAGCCCTCTCCAAAAAGGCATACAATCCCAAAAAGAAGCGTTTCTGTCATTACCCAAGTTTTCCCAAACAAAAATCAATCCCAAACACGAAGACTTCCTTCATAACCAGTGACCAAACAGAGTCATATGTCGGCAGGCTTGTTGCACCAGTGAGTGTTGTTCGTCGGGAGCATGATGAGTACTGATGAGACGGTTTACGAAGGTCGTCCCGTTATGCAATTTTTGTACGAGCAACTCCAGAATATGCATTCCAGACCATGGGTATCGTTGTTGAATGAAAGTGTGAAAGAAGGCCAGTGCAAACAAGTGTGAGGTAACTGTACGTTGTTGGACAGTGCGACGCGTTGTGGTTGGCGCAAAGGTCGTATCCAGAAGAAAAAGTTGTTGTATCCAAAAAGTCGTTAAAAAGTGCCTTGCTTCGTGAGCGTGAAAGAAGCATGGTGATGATTGGTGCTTTGCGATGGTTGCCGAACAAAGGAGGAGTGTTGCGGGTGAGCTGTATCCAACCGTTAGTGGAAGCAAGGGTGAAGCATTGGCGATAGTCACTTACCAATCGATGATTTTCCACTTTGTCAACCTCATACAGCTCATTTCTTGGGCTTCTTGGGAGCAGAAGGCTTGTCGGGAGGACCCATGACAGGCTTTGGTGGTGCTGCAGGAGGACGAGGAGGGCCAAAGACGGGCTTAGGACGAGGTCCCAAACCAGTTGTGTCGTAACCACTGCGACCCATTGGTGAAGTAGTCGATAGTGAGCTGTTGAAGTTGGTTTGTATTAGTCGTTGGAGGTAGTGCGCAAAGTGATGGCCTTGTTGGAGCTGATTGCGAGATGGTGTAGCTAGGAGATAGCTTCAATGTAATAGCAAAGTAGAAGTTGTAGTTGTTGTGAAGATGGTAGAAGAGGAGCTGGATCGCAGATGGAAGATATAGACATACCGAGTGTGAAACAAGGTGTGAAACAAGAACGCGACGGCACAGTGCTAACCCAGCTCAAAGTGGTCGACAGGGTAAGACGTCAAGCAATGGCTATTTCTGAAGCACTGATGAAACGACGATGGCCGGTAGCGAAAGTTTCTTTCTGCAGTATATTGTCGCAACACAACAACAAATTGTTAGACGATGAGTGAGGAATGCCTTCGGAAGCAGAGGGGAGCAGAGGAGAATATATTTTCAATATTCGCGCAATGGAATGTACTAAGGCCAGGACAGGGCAAGCCGCCGAACCATGCCCCCTGAAGACGGCAACATTGGCGATCGCATCAGGTGTCACACGGACTGAAACCCAAACGGTGAATTTGAAGGAGCGAAAAAGACGAACCACCATGCCTTGACCGCTCTTCGGCGTCCAATACCTCAAGACGTGGAGTTGTGGAGTTTTTCACGCTAATGGCGATTTTCCTTAGTCTCAGGTACAAAACAGGGGGAAGTTGTCAAGATTGGTGATCAAACGGCCGGGACTTAGGTTGCTGTAGTGTGGTGTTTCTGCTTTCGATTGTGGAACGCCCAGTTTGAGGCTGGACGGATACAGACCTGCATTCCTTGCGTCCTGTACCAGTAACGGACGAGAACTACAGTAAAGCCGAATTGAGCTTGTGCTGTGGCCGAAGCCACTTACCTCGGAAGAAACGAAGACCTTGCATGCATATGTACAAACGGGAGTTAGTCAGGATATATCCAAGCCGTGACAACTGCCACAACGTGATAGATGAGCGCCGCTGTTGCGTTTGAACACCCTTGCATCGTTTCGTCATTTCTGAAAAACTTCAGACCCTGGAAAACAATTGACAGTTGACAAGAGATGCCTGTCTCGCGTGGCGAGCGATCGATCTTCTCCTGAAACGTCGCGGTTAAGGCAAGCGCTAGAAGAACGCTAAATTGTTTCAGAAGAAACTCAATTAAAATTCTATCAATTGAGCTGAGATCTAGGCAACATCTCATTTGCGACATTGATACTGATCAATTACAGCATCTCGCGCTCCATGTGTCCGTCATCATCGATTGGATGCAGATGAGCTAGGCTGTGTGCGGTGCAACTTCAAACGCAAGACCTACAGCAAATACATGCATAAGCGCACGCAGAGATCTGCAGCCCACTTCAGCCACCAAAGAAGACAACGGCTTCATGCCAAGAAACAAACGACAATATATGGCGTGGAGAAAGGCGGTGAATTCGTGGTGTTGTGGTCTGCCGCTTTGAGAATTGCGCTTGAGGAGCGCTAGCAAGAGATGAGCTAGCTAAGCGAATGCGGCCAAGACGGGTCTCTGCCTTGATATTGCGGTGAGACACTGGTGTTGTTGCTGTAGCTGCACCTTGCCGTAATATTGGTTTCAGTCTGTCCATGGTTGTCCTATCGCGTTACAGGTCCCCTTCCTGCTTTCAATCGCTAGGTTTGGTGATGGCACCTTGATGGCTTCTGCAAGAGACCGATGATCTAGAGTAGTGTGTAATTAGCTTGAGCTCGGAAACCGAGGTCCAGTCTTTCACGATGGTGTTGATAACGATAGCGTCGTTTTTAGTGTCGACGTCGGGCAAGCAGTCGCGTGAAATCGTCTGGAAGATGATCGATCATCAGAATGAGATGTGGAGTGCAAAACAAAAATCGAAGACGGGATACAGACTACAGACATTCGCTGTATCAGCTTTATGACGGCCATGGCACTGGTTGCATGCGAGCACAGTGAGATCACTAGAGTTCTTAATACAATTTTACTGTTCATGCAGAAAGACGATATACCGTATCCTATTCTATTCTTTATCCTTTGCCTTCATATCTACGTAAGATCTTTCGAGAAGGTGTATCACAAATCCACTCAGTCAGACATCTTGTCGAAAGACCCTCAACTGCAAGATGTCCCGTGCACTACCCAACACGAGTAGCCTACATTCATGCCCTGCTCAAGTTGGCACCCTCTCCTTCCTTCTGAATACCATACTTCTTTAGTCTGATGCTTTGAATGCCAATGAAGCCAGTGGTATCCTCGGGAGAGAAGTTCTCCAGGGTATCCATACTTG
>Ga0160429_1000072_pt1 | contig 129688 bp, 151 predicted proteins | sample SolpanmetagenomR_FD_108199 | JGI IMG/M metagenome (GOLD analysis project Ga0160429, IMG submission 108199) | Solar panel surface microbial communities from Lawrence Berkeley National Laboratory, California, USA - R | ecosystem: Engineered > Built environment > Solar panel > Unclassified ...
CGAAGCATACCAGTATCATGTGTTCCAGCAGGCATTGGTGTACCTTCCACACGAGCCCAAGCACCAACCTTGCTGTTCCAGCCAATGATCGAGTATAGTACGCATGCATCGTGACGGATTTCCGCATCCTCAAGTACAATAGCCTCCTTCACTCGTACACCAGCACCGATTGTGACTCGGGGACCAATTGATACATTGGGACCAATCTTGGCAGTTGGATCAATGTTTGCTGTTGGGTGAATGTAGACTGGTGGGAGGATCTGTGCGGACGGCTTTGCAAGCTCTTCTGACTGGTTTTGGAATGCCTTCATAAGGTAGAGCGCATTCGCAGGCACGGCAGAACCAGCTGTCTTGATCTGGCGCCAGAAATCCTTGGTCTCAAGAACGTAGAATTCTTCACTATCTGCAAGATCCGGCAGGATATCTTGCTCAAGACGGACAACGTCGTTCTTCTTCTCATCGTCATCGTCCATAGAGTTGCTGGTGGGAATGTTGTCGGTTGACGGGTACGATACAAGACGAGGTCTTTCTGTGCGCTTCTTGGATGCGTCGCGAATGGATTCGAAGATCTTATCTGCTGCGAAGAGGTAGACACCGCAGTTGATGAGGTTGGATATGTGGGATTCGGGCTTCTCGACGTAGTGGAGGACTTTTTTGGTAGAGGGTTCCGAGACGATGCAGCCAAAGTTGGAGGCAGCGTCATTGCTAACACGAGTACCTAGGATGACTGCTTCGCATTCTGGCTTGCTGTCGTAGAGTGCGATCATGTCGTTCAGGGGGAAAGAGCAGCAGACATCGGCGTTGATGACAAAGAACCGATCTGGTCGGCCTTTGGTGATGACCTAGGCCATATCATTAGGTATAGCCAATGTATAGACTGAATCAAGTTCCATACATCTCTGAAGTGGAAGAGCCCACCAGCAGTTCCGAGCGCTTGATATTCGCGCAAATAGCGGATGGTGATTTGAGGGTATTCTTTTGCGGCATCTTGGATGAAAGGACGGAAGATGGCCTCGTCGTAGTACCCAACAATGAAGACTTCCTTGATGTCGCTGACTTTGGTAACTGCGCGGAAGCAGTGCTCGATGATGGGGTGACCGGCGACCTCGAAGAGAGGCTGTGGTATGTCAATTGAATGTTCTTTCTGCTTCTTTCCCGTTCAATATGCTCACCTTAGGCACATCTAGTGAAAGAGGTCTAAAGCGAGTTCCGCGCGATGGTCCACCAACCAGGATCACGGCTTTTGTAGTTTTAGTGGACATGTTGTGTTTGCGATGATGGAGAGGGACTTGGGGGCTTGCGACAAGAGAGGAGACCGGATGAAGCAGCAGAAGATCAGATCAAATAAATCTCCAGAAAGTCAAGAACGTGTTTACAAAAGGGATGGCACTGGTATGCAGGGGCATAGTGGGGTAGAAACCTTAATAATGGTCGAGAAGACCGTATCAGGCAAGTTTCTCTTGTTTCGCGAAAGATTAATACCACGACCAGAGGATTCGTGGACCATGATCATGGAAGTAGATGATTGATTAACGTGTTCTCCTAACCTAGCAGAGTGACCTCATCTGATAAGACCACATCTACTCAGTCAATGTTCCAAGTATAATACAGTTTACCGACCACTAATGTCGAAGATACCCCGAACACAACCAAACCACCACCAAACATACGCGACGACCACCTCTGATGGTGTAGCGTCGAATCGATGTCGTCTACTGCAACAACGGATCCCTGAAATGCTTCTGTGAATTATGAATCTTGTTTGTCGCCAAGTTGTAACGATTCTGAGCACGTTGAGCCTTTGCAACCTCCTTCTTCTCGAGCTTCTGAGCTCGCAACTTGGCCTCTTCTGGCGCACCAGCTAGCCCGAGCCCTCCATTAGCACGAGTCGTTAGCTGTCCACCACGGCCTCTTTGCGGCTCATCGTCCTCACCAGCACCAGTAAGTAATCGTTGAGCACGTTCGATCGCTCCAGGATAGTTGTGTAGGTTCTGGCGGAAGTATCGAGCCAATGTCCTGTGACCTGCTGTACGTCCAGAAGGCAGATGCAGCTCAAAGTCCTCTTCGTAGACTTGTGGACGTCGTGACCCGCGGTATGTTCTTTCGGAGTCTGCAACAGATGCTTCTTCCTCATCGTCCATATCCACGTCTTCTCCCTCTTCATCCTCCCACTCTTCATCTTCCTCATCTTCACCATCGACCTTGACATCACGTTTCGCACCAAGCTTGACACCTCCACTTTTCTTAGCGTCCACTTCCTCCTCATCGTCGTCGCTCTCGTCATCCGAGTAGGAAGCTCTGAAGTCGTAGAACTGTCCTAGCTCAATCATCTCTTCCTCCGAATCAAACGCAATCATGCAGTGTCCCTTATCGCGCATGTGAGTCTGAATACCATGTCCCGTGTGCTTGACGAGACCACAGTATAGACATTCGTGTAGTGCTTGTACTCTGTCACTCAACCATTCGACAAGACCTTCTAAATCAACAAGATATGCTCGTTCGGGAATGAACATTCCATGCTTGCCTTGCATATGTACGACGTTCGCGTCGATTGAGGGTGACCTGACGTTGCAGAACAAGCAAGTAATCGTGGCATTAGGCACAACGCTGTTTGTCGTTGCCGTCTCCATGGCAGATGTTTCTGTTCCCGAGGGCGATACTGGTCGTGCTTCTTGGTGGGCGGAAGCACCTGGAGTAGGCGATGCGACTCTCAAACCACCAATCACTTTTGACAATTCACTTTCTGTACTGTCCTCTGTTTCCCGTGGCGGCAATGTGTCTACTGACTCTCCCAAAGAAATGGCCGAGCTCATCATCGACTCTGTATCGTCATCCGCAGTCGTGATAGATTTCGCCTGCAATTGTGCCACGCGCATCCTGTGCTTTGAGCTTCCAATATGGTTCTGGTATGCATTTTGACTGAAATACGTCCTTTCGCAAGCTGCGCAGACTTTTTCGAAAGCAGCTCTTGCAGCAGTCGCAGCAGCAGTCGCCTGATTTGCTAGGACCTTCTCGGCAAAGATCTCAGATGTAAGAGGTGGTAGGGAAGCTACGCGGCGCTTGAGGTTGTATCGATGCCAATCACTTTGCATATGTGATCGCTGGAGGTCACTGCCACGGAAGGCAACTTGACAGGTGTTACAGGTGTAGAGGTGAGTAGTCTGGGCGGTAGGAGCAGCCATGGTGGTGGTGGAAGCCATGATGAAGGGAAGGTTTTGGTTGTGACTTCGGTGTTGTGAGGTCTGCAGAATGTGAAAGTAATGGCGGCTGGTGAGGTGGGACCAGACGGCGTAGATCAGGGCCTGGCTGCTACTTTGTAGTAATGTCGATACCAAGCAAACTTGCTCTCGTGCTTTCGAAATCTTCTGAAAATTATTCACGTCACGACGCCACTCAGATTAGGATTGCGGGGTGTCTTGGCATTGCTGACTCAGCTGGCCAACAACCTCTTGTTAGCATGTTAGCACGCTGACATCGAATGAGATATATGGCAATTCTGGACTGGTTGTTCTTGCGAATGAAAACTCACGATGCTAGGGTTGAAGGACAGTGATCAGCGATAACAGGCTCACCTTTATGGCTACCAAGTTTGAACTTCTTCACAATGACAAGCTGAGTTCTCTTAACACCTGTAGGTGGTAAATGGCACCCGGCACTAGACCGCACTCCCAACTACTTCGGTCAATAGGACAAGATGGGTCGCGTCCATCCTCCATACAAAATTGGAGAACACGTCAGCGCATTGGTGAAACTCTTCATCATTCAGCTCACCAAAGGCTGTGGCAACGAGATGTGCATCTCAACATCGTGTCATACATATTGCACTCGTACAGCTGACCGACCGTACCGTCCTTGGACAGAATTGAGTGCTCGTGCTATTGCCTTTGAATTGGCGTGTGAGCCCAATGCTGTAGCCCTTTTGTGCCACGATAGCGATGGTAATGTGCTACTCAAGCCGCCAGACGTTGGCAGCAGCAATGGTACTTTTCATGCTACGAGGTTCGCAGACAAAGGCTCCATTGACGAGAAATCGATGTCACAAGCCATCTTTGACACTGAGAAAGTTACCAGCTTTCTCAATGATGGTCGTGTCTATTCACGTTCGGATCGGGCATATCTTAGGACTATGCAAGAGCTCGACTATGATTTCGACAGCTTTCCCACGCGCCTTTGCAAACCTGCAGAGGACGATTTGGTATACTCTTTAGTTTATACTATTCTATCCAGTTTACATTTCTTGTTCGAGCACATCGAAGCGCAGGATTGGCCTATCTTGAACATCGCCCATCATACTCGACAGGTCATGTTTTTTATAAGCGACCATATCACGATGTATGTGGGATCAAGGCTCGCACGAGCATTGAAATATGTATATGACGGCGTGGGACAACAAAGTGATCACGCTCAAATTGTGCACGAATTGCTTTTGCAAGCACTGGGTTGTGAAGATATATCTCGGGGCGCACAAGCACCGCAACAGCATGATCCGCACTACAGGAATAACACGACATTGCCGAATAGTACTTTAAAGGAACGTGTAATAAGCAGGCGTGATGTTCTTGGACTAGGTTCAGTCAACCAGCACAGTCTGCTCTTTGAGGTCATTACTGCCGCCTTTCTTAAGAGCTGGAATGGCTCTGGCAATGTTCCAGTAGGAAGTCCAGCTGACTATGCTTTATCGGCCATGGATTGGTTGGGTAAGTCATACTATTCCACGTTGGTATTCCTAGGCCATGCCATGTATGACGCTACTATTGACCAAATTCTGCATCATATCATACTAGTATCTATCCTCCACTTCAATAACATGAGGACTGTCCTGAACCTAACCATATTTCTGCAGAGACGCGCTTTGGCCCGATCTACAAGAGTCTTCCTCACCTACACAGCCTTCTAGCAGATCGTCTAGATCTAGTCCGCCTCGTCAGACAAGCCATGAAAGGAAACGAATCTCGCCTGCTTCGTCACACCTGGCTATTCTCATCCCCGCAACAAGCCACCATGTTTCGAGCCCGTAGGCTATTGAACATGGAAGCTGCAGTAGACGACAGCAACCTTGTCAGCAAGCTTCAAGCAGCCGATGTCCAGCACTTATCTCACGAATACCATCTACAGATGCAAGACTTGGGTTGCTTACAATTACACGATGCTTCTTTGACGGTGCTCCATATCCAGGGTACCCGCCATTCAGCCTTAACAGACGGGTTCGATGCTTTGTGGAGGCGAGATGTCCGTGAGTTATTACGACCACTACGCGTATGCTTCGACGGGGTATTGGATGTTGGTCAAGATGCTGGAGGTGTTGCTCAGGAGTTCTTACAACTTTGTTGGGTCCAGGCTATGGATCCAGATCTGGGTAAGTTGTGAGTGTGCCAGCAGTTCGTTGCAACTTTCTGCTCTTACTTGGCGGCACTCGAGCATAGAAAACGATCCAAATCACCATACTGTGATTACAAAGCTGACATTCCAACAGGTCTCTTCACCGTGGACGAGCAGCCGCGAATGGCTTGGTTCTCCTCACATTGCTTTGAGCCAACTTACAAATACGAATTGCTCGGAGTCCTCTTTGCGCTCTCATTACATAACGGTTTCGTGCTGCCAATTACATTCCCACTCGTGCTGTACAAGAGACTTTTGGGAGGAACAATTGACACCATCAAAGACATCGAGGACGGCTGGCCAGATATTGCTAGAGGTCTAAAACAACTGCGCGATTGGGACACATCGGCTGGCTCAGTGGAAGATATATTTGGGCTCACTTTCGACTTCACTGTCAGGACCTTGGACGAGACAGTGATTTACGACATGACTACAGCAGACAGTGCGGGAGCAAGCATCGACACTGAGACACATTCTCCCACAGTAACTGACTCAAATCGCTTCAATTACATCTCCTGCTACATCCAATGGCTCACAGACCTCTCAGTCAAGCCAAAACTCTCGAGCTTCATCAAAGGTTTTCACTCCTTAATTCCACTGACAGAACTAACCTGTCTTACCCCTGAAACTCTACAAACACTAGCAGAAGGCGACCAAGCTGGCGCCGATTTCTCCGTTGATCTCCTCCGCAAGCACACTACATACGGAGGCGGCTACGACGACCGTAGTAAAGCTATTTATTCTTTCTGGAAGATTGCCAGAACATGGGACATCACACTGAAACGGCAATTCCTCATGTTCGTGACAGCAAGTGATCGATTGCCTGTCAATGGCGAAAGAGGTTTGGGCATCGAAATAGTGCGACAGCCACTAGATCTTGCTGTCTTTGCATTTAACGCACCAGGCCGTACGAGTGAACAGAACGAAGGAATGGGTCTTACGGTAGATTTGCCAGTGGATGAATATGGAAGACTGATGTATCAGCGCAGCATGGAGAAACATTTCCGAAATCAGATTATGATGGCGGAAGCGCCATTGCCGACTAGTAATACGTGTTTTGCGAGATTGAATTTGCCGGATTATGATGATGAGGATGTCTTGAGGTTCAAGCTGGAGAAGGCGCTGAAGCTTGGGTGGTTGGGGTTTGGACTAGCCTGAGAGGTGGTGTTGGAGCTGTCGGTGGCTCATGGTTTTGCTTTTTAGCTTGCTTGATTGAGTTGTATGACCGCAGGGATGTCGCTCAAAAGTTGTCAAGTCTCCTGGATTGCCGTCGAGCATGAATACACTAGGACCATGGCCACATTCCAACAGGTGAAATTAGTTCACAACTTGCAGTCCTGCACAGACGTGAATGTGTCATAAAGGCTCTCGTGACGCAAGTTTTTACGCCCAAACTCTGCCAACCCATCCAATGAGCCTCTAATGTCTTTTTGCGGGTTTCGAACCAACGACATATATCCAAATTCCAATCACTGATTACTCCAAAAACCTGTCGGTGAGTAACACAATATTTCCTATTCAAACGTCCGAAACACTTCTCCTGCTTGTATCTCTAGCACTCACATCCTTTCATGATGGTCATGAAAATAATCGGAGCTGATTGCGTACGCTCAGATGATGTTGATTTTACAGAAATGATCGGTACCCCCTCGAAAGTCAAACACTGTCAACACTATTCTGAGCGCAGTTTGCTCTATCATAAGTGTTTCAAAGTCCACGCACCTGCTCCGCTCGATCTGTGGACGTTTCTTCGATGCTTGCGATTTTTATCTGAATCTGAATTTTATTAAACACTTTCGCGCTCCACAACTTCACGCTCCGCAACCATGAGCCAAAATTACGACTCCGAGAAATCATTCCTCTCAGAGTATGATGAGTTGTGGGTGGAACCATACCCTGAAGCATACCAGGATTTCCTTGCTACATTCGCGGAGGTTATAGAACAAATGGAACACGAATCCGAAGAAACGACACTCCCCGAGCAAGAGCAAGAGCAAGCCGATATAGAAGCGCTCAAGGAAATGCCGCTCCAAGCTTTAGAAGACATCAGCGATGGCTAGCCCGAGACATGGGCAGCTAAGATCCAGCGTCTCATAACCGCAAAGCAGCAGCCATCTGAATCCTCGGTATTCTTCACAACTCGCCATCCGCCAGATGTGTCTCAAGACACGCGCATCTTAGGCATCGTCGGCGTCAACGACATCGCTCAATTGTAGTACGAATTGCCGACGACCATCTCTTGTCGGCAGCCTACATGTTCATGCACCTCTTTAAAGGTCTAGGCTCGTCTCAGAACTGGATGTTTTCAGACACCGCGACACCGGAGAAGCTGGTATCCAAGTACGTAGGATACGAGTTTGGCAACGCCTATAACACGTCTGAGCCACGCCGCGTGGTCTTGAATGAGGCTATGTTGCAGAATAAGATATTTCCGCTTGATGCTGTTAGTGCGCGTGTGAAAACGACCATGAAACATGATTTTCCTTGATAAAGTGCGCATGGAGAGCGATTTGGCGGTGCAGAATGATCAGCCTTTCCTTTGTATCATGATTGGACATGTCGAAAGATTTCACGGCTTTGTTCTTGGTGATGTTCTTGGTTATAGTGTGGTTAGGGAAGAAGAGTTCAAAGAGGCGTTGAATAGGAAAGCAAGGACGACCATCTTGAGTACGTCGTGCTACTCTGGTGGTTAGAATATCGAAAAGTGCGGACCAAACGAGATCAACGCCAATCAGGAGTGGAACAGTACACTGGGACGCATCAATGGCAGCTTATACACCAGAGCTGTTGCAGATCTACTTGTCTCAGGACCCGACGATTTCCGAATTACCCAGGTGAAAGTGCCATTGGACTTCATCAAACATATCACTGCGCCTGGAGACAACGATCATGTAGCACTCTCAGCCTATTGCGAACTCACAAGAGAGGTTGCAAGCGCAGTTCTGCAACTTGATTACACGTATATTGATGAATGGGTTTCTTTTTCTGCTCAGGACGATGATGGGAATCGTGATCGTACTGGAATTTCTCTGCGAGAATTCGAACGGCGATATAATGCTCTGGAAGCACTTCCGAATGAGCAAGGAGATATTGCAAGTCAATGCACGTGCATTGGTAATATACCTGAGAAGACCATCTATGTGGATGCCGGCCCTCACACCGAATATGTGGTTGACAATACGACTCACCATGGCGACATCCCAGACACTACGGCTTTGGGATCTTCGAATATTGAGGAGGAACAGGAAGAGGAAAATGCCTCCGGTGGAAATCGCACTACCCAGTACGCGAAATACAGAGGTGGCAATGATCCATTCGCCATACATAACAACCTCGCTGCCCATTGTCGCATCTATCTAGACGGCTTCCATGGACCGTCGAATGATAGAGCCAAGAATGATAGAGCCAATCGTACCATACACGCGCAGATAAGAGACATCCGCTACTCACTAGGCAATTCCAAAACCGTGTCAGATCTGCCCTCAATGACATAACTAATGCCCATTGTCCTCTACCGCCTCTCATGCCGCACCATAGCAACCGCCTTAGCATCGCCGCCGAAATCCCTCTGCCGTACGGCCTTACATGCGCACAATGGCATCGGGGGGAGGGGGACTTTAGTCAACTCAGACGGACGATTGGATACGACCATGACAGAGACTCAGACTGCTTTCAGGCTGTGATCAAAGCTAAGTTGCTCCCTGAGCCTGCTGAGGAGCAGGGATCTGATTGGACTGTTTATCCGCTGCAGTATTTGTCAGCGGCGTTGTACTTGGCGGATGTGGAGGGGAAGGACATTGAGAGGGTGGCGAGATTCATGAGGGAGTTGGTCGATGAGGAGGTGCGGAAGGTGGCGACGAGAGTTGCTGAGGCGAGCGGCGCGAAGAATGCTGGGGGGAGGTTTGTAAGTAAATTGAAAGAGCTGGGTATATTGCGTTAAATGGACCTAGGAACATTAACGACGGTGAGGACGGAATATCAAATATTTCCGTGTTCGGTATCCGTCACGGATACATCTTGCCAAACCAGAGGCTCTTGGACAAGTCGTATTGCTTGCAAAACTTCCAGGGATGTGAAAACGTGTGCGGACGGATGATCAAGGATTTCTTCTCGTGTATCACTCACGCGTATGCTCTATCAAAACCGTCCATACTACAGGAACATAACCCGATGATACGAAAATTGTCAAGATCTTCCTTGGTACCAGTCACACATATATCTCGTCACCAACCCGACTGCCAGCACCTGGAGTACCAGTTCCTGCTACATCCTTCACCTCCATATCAACGAATTCAGAAAACCTCACAAATCCCAGCAATGGACGACTGATAGGACCCAAGTCTGAGTACTTTCGGCAGGATTTGGAAGGTGCTTTCTGGAAGCGATCCGTGGCAGCTAGGGTTGTTCAACATTCGTGCAACTAATACCAGCCGTAGATGTCGACTAAAGAGGCTGACCCTAACGCCGACCGCGACTCCAATGCACACCATCGAGACCCGAATCCTCCTCCACCGGTCATTCAACCTCCACAACAAACCTACTTTACAACCGCAAGCATCCACTCCATTTGGAGGTACTCCACCGCCACACCAATACGGTAGTTGGTATGGCCGCTGCTTCGCCGTAGCCCTTACACTCCACCAGTAGTTAATGATATGAAAAAGGACCTGGAGGCAATGCCGCTATATCTCACCTCAGACCGACAGCAATCTAAGTCTCCAGTCACAAACGACCTCCAAAGAAGCAGAAAACCACCAACAAGGATAAACACCAGGCACACGAAAAAGCCGACTGACGCGCCACAATACCAGTCTTTCTTCTTCATTTGGCTTTGCAGTACCTCATCAACCTTCATGTTTTTATTACCCTGGCTTGTGATTATATGTTTCGACGACCTATTGCTATGAACGACCTGGGCGGGACAGAATGTCAAGTTCTGAGAACGTTGCCACTTCATACACTCTTCATCTCTATCTTCAGGCTGATGCGCGAATGAGAGATGATGCGCAAGCTTATGCTATTGAAGATTGACGAACGATTGCGAAAAGTCTGGAAAGCGACCGGTCTTCGTCGTGCTGATGTGTAACAATACCAAAATAACTAGTAGAGGTTTATCAATAGCTTCGACTGAATAAGATGGGAGACCTTCAGCTGAGAGGTTCTTCTACTCTTGAATTGGCTACATTCTCGCGGGTATTGGTTATCAAATCAATGTTGTTTAGTAGATCTCCTATGTTGATGGTGATGATGATGAGCTTGGGGTTGTCAAAGGTCACTGTTGTCTTTGGTTTTCGCCTCCTAGTGTGCGTGACTGATGGATAGGAACTATGTTTTGATTGATTGCATGTTCTTGTGAATTGAAAATTTCACTGCACGTTTGTGGTCGATATCCTATATCATGAAGGATAGAGAAGAGAGGTGTGTTTGGGAGAAGCAAACATGAGAAAAGAAAGATTAAAGCGTGTTACTACCCCATGCATTTCTCTGGTTCACTGCCTCATTCATAGCATAGCGAATAGTAAAAAGAAAAGAAAGCTGCAGTCATCAATTAAAGGAAAGTTATGCCTCTGCCAGCAGGACGCCGAGGCGAGTAAAGTAGAGTGTATTATATAATAATATTAACATCTCATCTCGCTTCAATCTATAGCGACAACAATGAGGGCAACGGCAAGAGGGAAAAGCGAAAGCGAACTTGACAATGAGGTAAGTGGAACAAAATTGAAGAGAGCAGATGAACCACACAATCGAGAGGATTGAAAAGTTGAGCACCTTTGTTTAGCAACGAATAAGTGAAAATATGTACAATCTCGAATCATAAACATTCGTCTATACGAAGAGCAGAAGATAGATAGAGAAAAGAAGTACTACTGTGCAACTATATGCAATCATCAATTAAGAAACATTATACCGCCATCACGCCTTTTTACAAACATTACACATCTCATATCATCTAGGCATTCCATGAAAATCCTCTCCTTCCAGCACCCGTCCTCAACTTGCCAACAGTGCCAACACCTGGAATGACATCCTTGGGAGCAGCGGCGGCGTAATGGCCAGTGTTACCGTGACCGCCCCAGCCTCCGGCGGCGGCTGGTGGGCCACCGTGGGAAGCGCCTTGAGGAGCTGCCTGGGGTGGGCCGAAATTTTGGGCTTGGGGAGGTGCTTGCTGAGCTTGAGGTGGTGCTTGCTGTGCTTGAGGTGGTGCCTGTTGGGCTTGAGCAGGTGGGCCAGATGGGTGATCTTGCTGTCCTCCCGATTGTCCCTGTGGAGGTCCTTGCTGTCCTTGTGGCGGTCCTTGCTGTGCTGGTGCAGCCTGCGAAGGAGCAGCTGGCGGTGTGAAAGCAGGAGCAGCTGGCGGTGCTGCTTGAGTTGCAGGCGCGGGTGCAGGCGCTGGTGCAGGCTGTGTCTGCGCAGGTGGTGCTGGAGCTGGGGCAGGTGCGGGTTGAGAAGGTGCTGCCTGAGCTGGAGGACCCCATGATTGAGCTGGCGGTCCTGCTGGACGGCTACCGAAGTTCCACATGCCTGCTGGAGGACCGTAAGATTGTGCTGGTGCGGCAGCGGCTTGCGTGGTAGGTGCGGGAGCTACTGGCGCGGCCGCAGGAGGAGCAGAAGCAGCTGGAGCAGGAGCCGCGGCGGCAGCAGAAAGAGCAGAAGCAGCTGGGGCAGGAGCCGCGGCGGAAGGAGTGGAAGGAGGACCTGCTGGTCGGCCACCGAATTGTGAACCCGGTGCCCCTCCCCATGTTGGAGCGCCAGTAGGTCTGGAGGGATAGGAAAAGTATTGCATCTCGATGCTACCAGATGCGGAAGGCTGCACGACAGCGGCTGACTGGACACGAACTTGAGTAGGAACGGCCTCGGTGAAGGTGAATGGCGCTGGGAAGGCGTATGCAGACGGGGCGACTTGAAGATTGGTTGCTGAGCCAGTTGGAGAAGCACCCTGGTTTTGGTGTTGAGCAGCTGTAGGATAAGCACCGCCATAAGCTTCACCATAAGCAGTCGGCTGTGCGGCGGGGTCTACGGCTGTGGAAGGCTCGCCGTAGGTGTTGGTCAAATAGTATGAGCTGAGAGCACTGACAATCGCCTGCTCGTTCTTGTATGCAGCAGAGTCGAGGAAAGCGGGCAGGACCGTGTTGATGACAGAGTCGAGGTTGAACAGGCTCAAGTCTACATCCTTGGCAGTATACGTGGGATCCATTGGGTCGTCAAAGGCTTGACTATCACCGTATCCAATCTCCTTGAGCCATGGGTTTGCGGTGGTGTTGAAGACATCCATCATGAGATGGTCTTCGTGGACGAGGTTGTGGCAGTGGAACTGTAATTTTTGGATTAGTTTCTGCTGTAGTGACTCATTTCTCATGTTCCGAACTTACCATGTACAATCCATTCCAAGGTCCGTAGGTAGCTGTCACTGTGACGACTTCACCGGGTGCGACCAAAACCACATCCTTGATACCTGCACTCTCATATGGCTCGACCTCACCACGACCACCTGTACGGGAAATGACCTGGAATTGGACAAGATGAATGTGTACGGGGTGGAAACCAGGACCGCTGGCATAGCTGAGCTCCCAAGTCTCCACAGTTCCTTGGGGCGGACGAGCCAGAACGCGTGACTGAAGGTCATCGAAAGCTTGACCATTGATTGTCCAGTTCTGGCCGATGTGATCGAACTTGAAAGAGTGGTCAATCGTTGAACGAGCAGGAGGGAAGTGCTGCTGCTTCAAGTTGGCCGGGAGTTGGTTGTTGGTCCAGTCAGAAACGGTGTTTCCAACCACGAATCGCATAACGCTGTCAGTCTGGGCGTATTGAGGCACATCACCCCAGTTCAAGCTGTTCTTCAGAGTTAAGTTCTGATTGGCGTACTCGGCGAAGTCGATGACAATTTCGTAACGCTCTCCCATGGAAATGTAGACGTTGGAGGAGTTAATTGGAGCATTGAAGAGCCCACCATCTGAAGCGATAATAGGGAAATCCTCCGTGGCACTGGTAGCGTCGTTCTGAAGGTAAAGCTGCATAGGTCTGCTCAAGCAACAATTCAGAATACGGAATCTGTACTTTCGTGGTTCGACCTTGTGGAATGGCCATGGCTGTCCATTTACGTGCATAACATCTCCGTAGAAATTCATGGTCTCATTAACAGGAGACACCAAATCTCCGTCAGCGCCGTAAATCTTATCAATGATGACTAATGGAATGTCGTAGTCGCCAGATGGTAATCCTAGGACGGCCTCGGCGGGGTCGTTAATGATGAAAAATCCAGCTTGTCCGAAGTATGAATCTCCGGCTGTGTGACCTTCGGCGTGATCCTGGTGAGAAGATTAGCAGGAGGATGGACATGAATGAGTAAAAAGATGATCATACGTGGTACCACAATGTTCGTGCTGATTGGCTATTAGGAATATAGTAATCTTTGTACTGTCCCGGTTCAATCTGAGAAAAAGAGTCAGCTTTGCGCGATTGTATTAGGTATTGGTAGAAAATGACCTTGTCAGACGCCCATCCATCCCAAACGGAACGAGCTAAAGGTCGAGTGTTAGATTAATGAAAGCATGAAACAGTGTCAGATCCTTTCGGCTTACCATGCGATCCGTGGACGTGAATAGAAGCGCCTTCAACGCCAATGTTTGTATATCTGTGGACTGACTGCGTTCCAGTTGTGATATTGTATGTTGCGCCAGGTGTGGTGGCGTTGTAGCCGAAAAGGTTGGCAGGACCCAGGTTAGGATATATTTGCTGTGTAAACTTTTCTATCGTGGCGTTGAAAAATTCGACAGTTTGACCGTCAATTGTTTGTGTGCTGGGAATTGTTAGTTAACCCTGTTCTGATTGATGAGCTGCCAAAGCATATGTCCATACGTGAGAGGCTGTGCGACAGAAGGAATAGGTAGAGCAAATTCATATTGCCATGTGTAAGGCGGACTTATCCAGCCATTGACTGCGGTATATTGTTCTGAAGTGGCAGTGGCGTGTTCTGCCCATTGTTGCCAGCCAGCTGGAGCACCAGCGGGTGCAGCGCCAGCAGAAACGTCGCCACCAGGAGGGCCAAAGCCAGCAGGTGGACCTTGAGCAGTGACAGCAGCAGCAAAGGCTAGCGCAGCCGAAGCTGTAAACTTGCCTGCCATGCTTGAAGCTATGTTAGATATCTAAGAGTGTTCTTCTGCGGTGGCAAGCGCAGTACAACAAGTGCGACAAGCAGAGACGGAAGATGCGAAGTGAAGTAGAGTACGAAAAGAAAGTTGAGGTTGAGGATGAAAAAAAGAAAGTTAAGCGGGAAGGGCTTTCAGGCAGTTTAAGCAAAGCCACCCACGGAGGCGTGCATGCAGGTTAAGAGTAACTGACTCTGCAAGAAAAGGCGAAGCGCGAAAGGATGATAAGAGAGGTAGCTGCCAGGTTGGAATTGACCGTGGGTCGACAGATGGATCAACAGAAGTTGGATCAGATCTACAAAAGACCAAACGAGCTCGAACCAAGGGAAGAAAGAAGGGGAGCAGCAGCAAACAGGTGGGCAGCGAGATTTCCCTCGAGTTTCAGAGTCAGACGAAGCCGCGGTGGAGAGGTACCAAGAACGGTGATGATGGGTGAAGAACGGCGAGCTCATGCAGAGGCAGCGATTGGGCAGCACGGGCCAGACAAGCATTCGCCTCCTCGTGGTAGATGTCATCGAATCTATAAGTCGGAGTCATGACTTTCTGGTTCTTGGCTTTGCCCCATCAGTCTCCTACGTGTGTTTTGTTAGGTAACTTTGATAAGCGAGACGAGATGAGACGAGGGACGAGGGGAGAGGGAGGTGTGGATGCGTGGTATTAGTTCCTCGTACCCATCCTCGCGGTAAACTAGGTGGGCGGTCTGATCCTTGCCAGAGGAGCCAGTTTTTAATCTTAGGGTGGGACAGATCTGGTGGGATGCGGATTTGAAACACGCTTGCCCTGCCGCAAATTCTCCGACCACGACGGTATATCTGGCCAAGCACAGCGCCGTGCAACTATGCCATTCCGTTGCAGAGGTCTTGTCAAAGACTCGTCAAAGACATCATGGCTGTCAACTTACCTGGTTGTTCTATCTATTTTCACCAAGAGGAAAGACGGAAACAGAAGCAAGTTCGACGTGTCAAGATGAGAGCACGTTCTCGAGCTTGTAGCAAATGGAGCTTGTCCCGGCAAAGCTCATTGGTCGGCTGGACGGAGGAGATTCAATTGATCATCACATGCGACGGCGATGCGGCCTATTCCAACTCTTTCTTGCCTTTCTCCACCTCGTTCCTGCTTTGACGCTCATGCAGCTCGACGACATGATCCCGATGGGGAACCGGTGCTTCAGATTTTACATCTGTCGCTGGCCGCAGTTTTCCTCTGCCTGCTTCCTGCTATCGCTGAGTATCAAACGAGTGTTCAAGTTCATGGCGTTCAAACATGTATCTGAAGTGAAGCCACTCGGTGGCCAAATCTGAAGCCAGAAGCTTTATTTGCGCCTCAATCTACATGGGTACACAACTAAGAACGCACGCACGAGGCTGAAAGTCGACCGTTCTGGCCAATCGTCTTATATTCTTGTATACTGCTGCATACATTGTTGCTTGGCGTCAAAGGTACAACATACAAATAATCTCAATTTTAATCTCGTTCTCGGCCTCATCTCTGACCGCAGTCTTCATCCCTCTTGTAGTACTGTATCAAATTCAAAACTCTTCTCAAGGATGTTGTGCTGCTAAGACTGGGGAACTCGATCTCAGACCGTTACAATGGTTGAGATGGATCGACGTCAAACGTATCTCGGCCGTTGTGCTTGACCCCATTATTTTCTTCGACTCCAGGTCTCCAGGTTTTTGGTTCACGTCAACAACTTCGTCCCGTCTCAATTGATTCGACTCACTCAGCTTTGGTCTCGCCTGACAGTATCTATCGGCGAGCAGAGATGAGCCTTTACAAAAGATTCTGTGAGGTCTTATTTGTCTGTTAGGGAAGCAAAATAAACTTATCCTCGAACGCCACCCAAGCAATGATCTCCAACGGGATGTATCAAGTACGCGGAAACGAGTGCCTATCGGTCGGCCACGACGGTGTGTCTCTAAATCTGTTTGAGCTTAAAATGTCGCCATTACACTAGAGAAATCAACGCCAAAGACGCCACGCTAGTCCTTAGCATCAATCTGAAACCTGCTAGAAACTGGAGCGAGTCGGAGTTTAATTTGAATACGGAGTGATCATGTCATTTTGCTCGAGATTCAAAGTCAGCGTATATGTCTCTTTGCGCTTCTGACGAGATTTCACTTTCAATACATGTCCACAGACAGCCGTCATCATGCATCTACTTAAACGCTGCCGCTGTCGGGTCGGTAGGCATGGTTCATGCTCGTCGGTGGCTTGGACTTGGCTTCTCAACTACCGATACGCATCCAAGCAGGGGATTCAACTTGGCGATGCATGCAAGATGCTATACCATCTCAAGGAAAGCTGCAGCGGGTCTCTTGGCTGCAGAATTAAGACATCTCAATGATGGTATTCCACATTGCCCTTCTTCACTGGGCTTGGATGTGACGTCGGCCATGTCTTAGATACGATCAGCAATGTCTCAGTCTTGATCCACAACATGTCTGAAAGAAGAAGCAGCGATACTTGCACACCAGTAACGCTCCAGAGACCAACCCTTTTCGCTTAAAAGTGAGGTTAACCAGAAAACCCCTTCTCGGAGCACAGAGAGAAGGCTTCTCGACGTGAGATGTTTGCGCCTGGTTTTCACCTTGATCAGATCTACTACTATCACTTCCAGATGCTGTTGGCACTCAGCAATTCTCTTTCTTACGATCTAGGATACTTTGTGCCTCACACCAGTCTGAGCGCTCACGAATAGATGTTTGCTGGTAGGAAGTGTTTGCATAGTGCACGTCTTCAAGCACGATGTATAGGATGGAGCAGGTATAACAGCTCATTGGTCGTACTCCTCTTCTTTCTACTCTTCCTCACTTCGTACTATTTCTCTTCCTGCTTGGCCGCAGCCGCCGATTTTGAGATTGGCTGTTCAGTGCACAGATGCCATGTCAGAAGTCCTACACCTTCCGTTATCCGCTATTGTCATCATTCTCAAGGAAAACTATTTTCAGCGTATCACAGTCTTCAATGACCTTCCCAAAAACATCTCAATGTGCCAACGGAACTGCAGTCTCAAACTCTGCCTTATAACACTAAGGTAGTGCAATGCTTTTGGGTTCGGACGAACGAGAACGGAAAAAAAGGTTACCTCACAATCTCGTCTGAGTGTGCCATACTCTGGTAACAAAGTTTGAGTGTTGTCAGAGTGATCAAACAAAACATACACAACAAAGTGTGCGCAAATTTACCAACAACAAGTCTTTATCTACTACATGGTCACGAAAACAATGAAATACAGACAATTTACAAGAGCAGACAGGCACAGCTTCTCGATACTGATTTACTCAACCTCTTACTTAGTTTATCTTGACAACACAAAGAAGCCATGACAACCAGATCCAATACAGCAACCTATCACACCTTCGCCCTGTTCATCCTCATCCTCACAATAACAAGCACAATGTACGTACACAAACTCGCCAAATCCACTCTTCACTCATCCACCCTACCAAACTAAAAACACCGCAGCATCATGACACTCAACCTTCGCACCCTCCTCACATCCCTCCCAACCCCTCTCTCAGGAGACGTCGCTGGCATCCAAACCGTCCGCTCAACCTAGTCCTTACCGTTCAGCAGCACGCTCAATCAAGCTACATACCCAGCAAACTTTACAGCCGGCATTCGTCCACTGCCCTTACAATCCCACAACGATTTCGAGCGTGAGCACCCGCTGTTCGACGCGTTAGCAGTGGGTTGTACGGCGTTTGCTGCAGATCTACCTTCACACGACTACTACTGCCAGCATACGAATTGTAGAAGGGAGAGGCCAGTGTATGTAGGGCATAGCTCGCACGCCATCTCGGAAGTTTCCACGCTGCAGAATTTGTATCTTGATCCACTTTTGACGGTTTTAGAGCATGCTAATACTAATCGTGCCATCGATGAGCCGCTCAAGGGCGTGTACGATGACGAACCGATGAGGTCGGTGATCTTGTTGTTAGATTTCAAGGACGTACCGAGTAGGGAGATGTGGGATGTTGTGTTGAGTGCTGTTAGGCCGTTGATGGAGAAGGGGTTCCTTACCTTTTGGAGTGCTAACGATCACGATTGCGATGGGAGCTGTGAATATGATACCCACAATACGACGACCAACAACACGACGACGACAATGCCGAGAAACAATGGCACGACAACATTTACAAGCTCCCTGGATTCAAAAACCATCCGCACAAACTCACCACTCACCGGCTCCGGCACCCTTCACGTCCGGCCCCTAACACTCGTCGGCACAGGCAGTACATCCTTCCCATTCATCCTACACGCCAGTCCCAGCACAAGCCATCGCTACATCTTCATGGACGCGCCTTTGCTCGATCTTTTACCTCACAACACCCTAAACAAATACGACTACGACACTTCCACCACCTTTTCCGCCTCAGTCGCATTCCACCATCCCCTCATAACTCTCAACAATCCACTGCCACCCATCCTCGGCTTTCTAACCAACCCACAACGCACTCGCATCCGCACCTTAATCAAAGCAGCGGAGAAAAGAGGGCTGAAAAGCAGGTTTTGGGGCATCAAGGGGTTGCCGGTTTGTAGGAGAAGGGTTTGGAGGGTGTTGGTGGAGGAGGGTGTAGGCTTACTTGTTGTTGATGAGATTGGAGCGGTTGCCGGGGGGTGGAGGGCGTGGGGGTGGAAGTGGGTGTGGTGATGGTGAGCAAGTCAGACGATATGTGAGTGAATCGTACACAACCTCCAACCGCGTTCTGATTCTAGGTTCTCGTCACTGATACGGCCTTCATACATGCAGTAGCGATCGCGCCTACTATTCTGCTTGCCTAGCGTATATCCCATCCGTCGATTTCTGTAGATAGCACGCTTGCACGTTGAGCAAATCATATACTTGACCAACTCACAACCCTGCATTAACCCATCTGCCAGACCTAGATACACATCCTTTATTCCGGTTAGCACGAATACCTGAAGCATCCGCATCGTTTCCACACTACACAAACAAAATTCCGGTCTCGCTCTGAGCGTCGTCCAAACTACGCGCTATAAAAGCCGCATGCTATACCCTCAATACACCTAGCCTATTATTCCCTTTGCATTCAGCACAGCACAGCACATCACAGCATCACCCTGGCAGCCGACAAAAACCATTAAACATGCACACATTCCACTTCCTCAACGCTCCCCCTCCACCACACTCCCCCACCCCTCCCTCCACCTGCACATCCACACCCTCACATCCTACATACCCCACCTCGGTCTCGGTGTCGGCCTCATCCTCCGCATCTCCCACGACCCGCGCACAGCACCGTCAGCACGGCGCTCCCATCAAGTCATCCAACAATGCGTATCACAAATACAGCTCAGGATTTGAAAGGCACAGGCGTCATAGCCAGAAGAGTAAAAACCAAAAAGCAAGCCATACGATATGCCATGCTTCAAGGTCTTAATCACACAATAGCGCTACTACAACAACATAGACAACAGGAGGTTCACCCATCGGTAGATAAAGTGATACTATATACAAACTCTCAGTCACTTACAGAATTACTCAATGTTCATCTTCTCCAGCATCCAGGAGTCATCATCAAAGGGAAAAGTATAGCCAAAGCCAAAGCCGAGTTTCAACGTGCGTTTTGGCGAGGCGTTGTGAGTGAGATGCATCGGATCAAGACGAATTGTGGAGTTAAAGTCATTGCACAGAAATACAAGCGGCTGGATAGGTGACGCAGAATGATCGAGCTACTGCGAATACACTGGCAAGAAGGAAAGGGAAGAAGGGATGTGCCGCACGGCAAAAACATCATGAAGCACTGAGAAGAGCAGAAGCAGGTGAAGAGAATCAATTGCCAATGATGTGCACATCCCAATACTCCACTCAAGGCAACCACCACTCTCTTGTCCTGCAAACACCCACCCAAGTATCAGTATAGTTAGCGGAAGATGCAAGGTCGAACTTACCAGCTGTACAAATTTCCAGGACTTGCTTCAAGGGAAGAGGCAGGAAAGTGAAGATCGCACCGCTAATGACAGATGCGGGTGGCCGGCGCATTCTTCGTGAGAGCGTACGTGTTATTGGCATTGGTACTCGTATTTCTCCATTGTGTGTAGTTGAGCTCTGCATGGAGGAGAAAGATGGGGAAGAGGTGCACAGAGTCAAAGTGTTGGCTGTCTCGCATCAAATGAGAGACAACTTACAGCTGGACAAGATGGAGAGGATGCATTGTATTTCAAGCAGCAAGAAGAGATTGTGAGTTTTGTGTGATTGAACAGTATTGTTGTTCGTACAGATACACCAAAGAAATATAATCGCTCTCAAGAAAGATAATTCAAACCCATATGCAGCATCATTCATTGTCCATCATGTTCTCCTTTTCATCACATCTCTCTATGATATTTTTAGTCGTTGAAGTCCTTGTGAGCGATACTGATGGTAGTCGAGCTTACCTTGTCTACTGTGTAGACGATAGATCTCAGTAGGCTGAGAGTAGAGAGCTGACTAGACTGTGTACTTGATTCTGGACTTGAGAGGGGTGTGAAGTATGCCGAAGGACTCTCAGAGTCTTGAAGTTGAGATACTGATCTTGAGTCTCAGACGACGACGATTAAGTTAGAAGAAGCTAGACTATAGACGAAGTCTAGAGTTGAGTGGAGTGTGAAGTGTGCTGGTGGTGCTTTGGAAGTTGAAAAAGTTGAAGCTGAAGTAAGATCTTAAAAATTTGGTTGAAGATATACGGTAAAAGTGTTGTACAAGGTGGTTGTTTCTTTTCCACTTGAGCTTTGCCAGCTCAGGCTGGTTGATGAGAAGGAGTATGCAGACGCGATCGCTTGGTTTGACTAAAGTCGATGAAGGTCGATGAAGTTGATGAAACTTGATGGAGTTGATGACAGTTGTTGAAAGTCGAGGCACGTCGTTGAAGTTGATGACAGCTGTTGGACCTGACGATGCAAGTGGTGATGGATAACGGAGGTCAATGCAAGCTTGATGAAAGACAATGAAGTTTATGAAGACGATGAAGACGATGAAGTTGATGAAGAAGTTACTGAAGACAGATGGAAAAGGTTGTGTGCACAATGATTGCTGTTGGAAGACGATGTAGAAGAAGAATGAAGCAGGAGAGAATTCAGCGTTCGCAGAATCGATTTTGCTTCAAATGTGCTCAGCTCCTGCCTCTTGTGCATTTGAGCACGTTTATTTCATGGCGTAGTTGCCTCTTTAACCACAATTCGGCGTCCGATGCGTCCAAGGAACCCTTTCTTGTGGAGGAGATATTAGGGGATTCGAAATATGGCTCTCAAGGAACAGATCTTTATGCAATCACAGGGTATATATTCCAGTATTTCTGTGTTCTTCTTCCACGATTGGCAGAAAAGAAAGAAGCTCTTTTCACACACAGCAACAAAATCCTGAAGTCAAGCAGCCACCTCACGCAAAGTCGATAAAAGAGAAACAGTTTAAAACGATTACCCGCCCAAAATGCTACTAACCTGCCAAAGCAAGGCCTAACGTGATATACCTAGACTAGCACAATTCCTTCTGTCTTGTCTTGTCTTGTCTAGTCTTAGTCTGCCACCAACCAGCATGACTATCCCAATGTTCGTGCATTTGCTGTCCGAGAAAACGCCTTGACATGATAACCCTTGATAGTAAGAGAGAGGAATACGAAATGTGTGGTCGTTTGTCGTCTGTGTGTCTGAAGGTTGTTTATGGTAGGAAGAGAAGGTCGACGAATTTGTTGTTGACCGGGACGAGGTTCAGATCATCCTTCGCCAAACCCAAGCCAAATCTCCTGCTGCTGCTCCTCATATCATCCGCCTAGTAATACCTCTGCTGCTGCTGTTGTTGTACCTGAGCCTGCCCAACCTGAGCCTGCCCCGCTTTCCCACTCCACATCCAACTTCCACCCTCAAAATACGGATGCGAGCATGCCTGCTTCGCACTAATCCTCGCCGCCGGATCGTACACCAATAGCGCATCCAACAGATCCAACCCTTCTTCACTCAAACTACCATCTCCCACCAGCGCGACCTCCTCATTTCTGATCCATTTCGGGAAGGAAGCCTTGAAATCAGGGAAGCTCGTGACACCAGGCCATTCTGCTTCTGTAGGTGTGCCGAGGATGCGGAAGATTTTGAAGATTTCGTCAATTTCCGAGTCGCCGGGGAAGAGGGGCTTGCGGGTGCACATTTCGGCGAAGATGCAGCCGACGGACCACATATCGACGCCGGTGCTGTAGGCGCGGCCACCGAGAAGGATTTCAGGAGCGCGGTACCAGAGGGTGACGACCTGGGTGTAGGATGTTAGGAATGTGTCTGGATTGATTACACCCTTCATGTATACCAACATACCTCGTGTGTATATGTCCTCAACGGCACACCAAATGCTCTTGCAAGACCAAAATCTACCAACTTCAAGTTTCCCTCACGATCGATACACAGGTTCTGTGGTTTCAAGTCTCTATGTAGAATCCTGTGACTGTGACAATATCTCACACCCTCAATCAATTGTGCCATGAACCTCTTCACTATCGTCTCTCCCATGCCCATCGTGTGAAGACTTGGCCCACTGCCGTCCGGAAGCGGTTTTCCTCGTCCTCCCTCCGCGACTGGTAACGACTCCATGTACTTCTTAAGATCGAGATCGAGGAATTCAAAGACGAGGTAGAGTTTGTGACCATCAGCGTGAACGATGTTGAGAAGGCGGACGATGTTGGGATGGTTCATTTCTTTGAGAAGGGAGATTTCACGAATGGCGGTAGAAGGAACACCTTCATCTTCTGCTTCGAGGCGAATCTTCTTCAAGGCGACGATGCGGCCGGGATGGGTGAGATCTTTGGCTTTGTAGACGACTCCATATGTGCCTGGAAATTGGAATTAGAAGCGAAGACCTGCTAGAAGAACTCTGCTACGTCTCCATACCTTCACCAATCTTCTCAATCTTGTGGTAGTTCTCCATTTCGTATGTTCTTTCAACGAGATGGCGGCTCCAATGTTATTGTTTTGATACTGCTATGGTCAGGGGATGGTCTTTGGCTGTTGCTTCCTGTTCGTGGAGTGGGTCAATGGTAGAATGAGGACAGTCCGGTCAAGCAGTCATCGTCGTCCAAAACAGCGCTTTTGTCAATATGCCGTCGTCGCCGATGTTGACAGGGGCTTGTCTTTGTTTCAAAGTTGGGTGTCGACACAAAAACATCCGACTGACTCGCAGACGCGCTGGAACGTGCTTCGCGCCCTGATTGGCTAGAGGACCGCATTAGGAAAAGTTATTGCCTGCATAAGAAGTAATATACCATAAGAAGTAATATATCCTAAACAACAGCAATGGTCATCCTTGATGCTCATCAGAGACCGCCAGATCTCTTAAGACAAGTCTACAAGAAGTATTCGAAACGTGACAAGGACCATTTTAAGCATGATGCCCAGGTCATCGACTTTGCTTCGGGCCTGCGAAGTGAGCATTGTAATGACTTTGCAGAAATAAAGTATGGACTCGAAGAGCAGCACGTCAAGCAGGTTTTCCAGAGCTTCTTGCATCAGAACGATCAGCTGAATTGCATAGACTTGGAGGACGGCTGGCATTTGAATGGCACTGCCTACGAATGCAAATCAATCGATGGTAGGAGAGCCAGAATCAGAGAATTGTGTGCAAGGTGATATTGATCTCACCATATTCAATAGGTCTGACGATAGTCCCTACGCTACTACCAATATCTGTGCAGAAAAGCCTCCTCTCTCGTCTCTTCCATCGTGACTTTTCAGATCCAAAGCATAAAACCAATGTAGACTTGCATTATGATATGACTCGATCTACTCGAGGGGAGTCACTCTTCGACTACGATCCCACTTCATCTCATTTAGTAAAGCCAAAGGACTCCGAAGTCCACAAACCTCTGACAGTAGGTCAACTGTTGACTAAGAAGTTGAGATGGATGACGCTAGGTGGACAGGTATGTTTTGCCTTGCGGCAAGAGGCAGTACGAGCAGACTGCCTGGCGATAGATCACTAATGATCATAGTACGACTGGACTGCAAAAGTCTACCCAAGTGAGCCTCCACCACCATTCCCAGAAGACATCAAGAAGCTTCTTTTCGGACTCTTTCCCCAGACCACAGCAGAAGCAGCAATAGTCAATCTCTACTCGCCAGGCGACACACTCAGTCTACATCGCGACGTAAGTGAAGAATGTGATCAGGGACTCATCAGCGTCAGCATCGGATGCGATTGTCTTTTCATGCTAGGATTGGAAGATGATAATAGCGAAGATGCGACACGCGGTAGTGAAGAAGCAGAAAACAAGAAGAAATTGACGTGCGTAGTCATGAGATTACGTTCTGGAGATGCAGTATACATGGCAGGCAAGTCGCGCTTTGCGTGGCATGGCGTTCCCTCAATCATTCCCGATACCTGTCCGGGGGAATTACGCAGCTGGCCTGCTAGTCCAGGTGACGACCAAGAGGGACAGAGCCGGTACGCCTCTTGGCAGAATTGGATGTCTAATAAGCGCATCAATATCAATGTGAGACAGATGAAGGCCAGCTGAGGCGTCCACATCATCACGACGTACTGGCTCTGGCCGAACTGCGTTGATTTGCGATGGTTGTTATTACCTCGACTGGTAAATCGATCTCAAGACTGATGAACGCACATGCTGCTCAAACAACAACATCGCCGCTGTTTCACGCTAGACCCGGAAAGGCAGGTGGTTTTTGGCTGTTGTTATCGATTGCCCGAAAGTCAATGGACGATGATGACTGCGGGGTCGAGTCTCTATCTTCACCACAACCACAACAAGCATACAAGTATCTTGAATGCTGCCAACCCTTCGATCTGCCACTCGTCAGCTTTTTACCGCCATGACCTCCACCACTCAAACCTGGCAACAACGAGCCACAGCAAAGCGCGACTCTGTCAACTCCCTGATTCCGCAAGAATGGCGTATATCTAATCTACCTTCACGCGAGGAACAGAAAGATGTCACTGGTCCTTACATCCACCAATATCTCACCAAGCAAGAAGTGGAAATCACAGAAACAGACGCTGTTGGAATTGCAGAAAAGACAACAACGGGGAAATGGAAAGCCGTGGACGTAACAAAAGCATTCTGCCATCGTGCCGCTTTAGTACATCAGTTGGTGAGATTACTCTCTGATATAGTTTTTGGCAGTCTCTAACCTGTTCTCTCCATGACTAGACTAATTGCCTCCTCGAAATCTTCTTTGCCTCCGCCCTCACTCGTGCCGCCGAACAAGATGAGCACTTCTCTCGTACTGGCAAACCAATTGGCCCACTTCACGGCCTACCTATTTCTCTGAAAGATCAATTCCACATCCCCGGCGTAGAAACAACCATGGGTTACGTCGGCTGGATCGGTACGCATGAAGGCGTGAAAGACTCTCCCAAACACATGACTGCAGAATCCGAACTGGTTCGCGAACTCCAATCTCTCGGTGCAGTTCTCTACTGTAAAACCTCTGTCCCACACACTTTGATGTCTGGCGAGAGCAACAACAACATCATGGGCTATGTCTGGAACCCTAAAAACCGCAACCTCTCAGCTGGAGGTAGTTCAGGGGGCGAAGGTGCATTAGTCGGCGCACGCGGCTCTCCACTAGGATTCGGCACAGACATTGGCGGCAGTGTCAGAATACCCGCAGCGTTCAACGGGCTCTTCGGTCTTCGTCCATCAGCAGGTAGAATAAGCTACGAAGGAATGGCAAACAGTATGGACGGACAGAACACAATCCTTTCCGTCGTCGGACCCTTAGCCACGACATCTCGTTCCTTGACCTTCATCACCAAAGCCCTGCTCTCCACCCAGCCATGGCTCCACGACCCTCTCGTGACAGAAATGCCCTGGCGGGACGACCACGCCAAACAGATGCAAACACTCTGCGACAACAAATCGCTCTCTTTCGGCATAATGCCCCACGACGGCGTCTGCGACACCCACCCCCCAATCAAACGCGCCATGTCCATCATCACGCGCGTCCTCTCCTCACTCGGCCACGAAACCCTCCCCTGGGACCCGACCCCCTCGCACAAAACCCTCGTCGAAACAGGCGGTCGCGCCTGGATGTACGACGGCGGTGCAGACGTGCACGCCGCTTTCGCACTCTCCGGCGAACCGCCCGTCCCTCAAATCGCAAGCGTGTACGGCTCGAAGCCTGAGGCCGAGTATCCATCGAGTTACATCAGCGAGACGAACAGGATGAAACGCGCCATGCAGAAAGAATACCTCGACTACTGGAACAGCACCGCTGAGAAGACGAAAACAGGGCGACCGGTCGATGCGTTCATCATGCCTGTTGCGCCTTTTGCCGCTGCACGACCGGAAACGTATCATTATGTTGGGTATACGAGTGTGATCAATGTGTTGGATTATACCGCTGTTGTGATACCGGTGACGGTGTGTGATGCGAGGCAGGACGGTAAGCCGGCGGAGGCGGATTACAAGCCGAAGGATGGATTGAATAGGATGGTGGCAGGGGTGTATGATGAGGATGTCTACGATGGAGCGCATGTTGCTGTGCAGATTGTGTTGAGGAGGTTTCAGGAGGAGAAGGCTTGTGTTTTGGCGGAGTATGTGGAGGAGGCGTTGAGGAGGGATAGGGAAGGTGGTGGTAGTGTCAAGTTGTAGGTGAGTTATGTTGTCGAGATATACATCGAACTTAAGTCAGCCACCTGCTATCACTCTTTGCCTTGTCTGTCGATGAACAGTAACATCCACTGCTTCTTTGCGATGATCACTACTATCATACACTCGTTGAGCTGTTTATGGTGCTTGCCGAAAATAAAGTCCCCTATTCCTCAGTCCATTCATCTCTATTCCACCGCCGTACTTTCCCTCCCTATCCAAATGCGCACACATCCACGACACTCTCACGCACACTCCCCCAAATTGGCTTGCCTGCAAGACCCACGTCACCGATAGCAAAGTCAACCACAGCTGTCGTAGCGGCTTCGTCAATTGCAGCTGTCAATCTACTGCAAGTACTTCTCTGATTCATTACTCCTCAACATGAACGTAAACACGATACGGATTCTTCCACATTACACGGCCTTGTCGTGTGGGCTAATGAAAGGGTACTGTGGTAAGCACGATACTGATGATTGGATGCAGATTGCAAATTGCAGGTAGGGAGGAATATATTACTTTGGACTTTTTGGCTGAGATTGAAGGCGGAGTGAGGTGAGCGGGAGTTTTCTGGCTGAGAAGGGATTGTGAGGAGTGGAGAAAAGAGTGGAGGGGTGAATTTGTGACGAAGAGTGGGTGAAGCGCGAAGACGCGTTGTTGGAGCTGGATACGGGCAAAGTTGAGATGCGATGAAAGGGTTGGTTTATATTGAGCCCTATATCAAATGTATGCTGCAAGCTTACGGTCATAGTTCTGGTTTGGCCTAATAATGCGAGCCATTAAAGCATGCAGAGATAGCGACGAGAATACTATTCATCTGTGATTATGCTGATTAACTATAGCCCGTTCATCGATGTGTTTAGTCTTTTTTGTTCGCATACTGCCCTGCGATACTATTAACCCCCTCGGTTTTCTCTTCTCTTTCGGCTAAGTTGATAAGCAAGAGCGAGAAGCAAAGTTCAATTTTGACTTATACTTCTGCTATAGTACGTGACGCAAGAGCGACAAGCTCTCGATCCATGTCTGTGATATGATACTGCTATGTGCAGCGTGAGTAATGCTTTAGCAACCTCCAGCCAACCATCCGCATTCGACGAGCAACAGACTTCACTTGCTCAGGTTCTCTCCTTGCAATTCAGTGGTCATAGTGCTATCCTGCGTAAAAAACCCCCACAGAAACAGAAGTACGTTCTTCCGGGTCTCTAGGTGTTGTGGCATCAGAGTAAGTCACGTTGCACCTCACCAGGTCTTGATTTTTTTCCCAGAACTTCCTGACATGCTCGCTGAGGTAGTAGGTTCCATTCCAACCTATCGACAGTGACAGGCGGAATGAGACTGTTTTGCGTGTGGCCGGAGACAAGCTAAGAAGCCAATCCTCGAATCGTTTCAAGCTCAAGGACTGTCCGTAACCATAATTATAGGAGTCGTAGGATGCTACACCATATGAAGTAAGAATTACTGCTAGGCGTACATTGTTGCTGGTCTCGGCGTGCTCGTTCCACCAGTCTAAAAACGCTGTGCCCTCCTCTTTGACTTGCTCGGGTTTGTTTGCTACGTAGTCGCCTCTAAATCCACTTGAGAGCTTGACAGTACGACAGCTGGCAAGTTCTTCCAGGTAGTCAGTGCCTGGGAAGTTGACGGGACGCCGGCCAATATTGAATGCTTGTTTTGGACCTGCTGTGCCTAGAGTTACAGTAATTGGGACGTTTCGATATAGGGCAGCTTTAGCCTCATCGTACATGAGCTGACTGGTCCGCATGAGATTCTGTAGCGTATGCTTGTTTCTTTCTTGCGCGGCTGGCAGGTAGAACCTTTTATCATAGTGAATGACAGGCACCGGGAAGACGCGGAAGTCCAGTGTATTGCGAGCTTTGATCCCAGTAGAAGCTTGGCATGATTTCGCTGCATGTTTGTAGATGAGGCTGCGTATTTCCAGTGGCAATCTCAGAAGTGGAGATTCAGACTGATCGTTGGCCGCGCTGAGACTGATTTAGTACTTTCACACATGGCCAAGTGTTGCTCACGTATGTTTACAGCTCGAATGATGTTCTAACCTGACCTGGCTTGTTCGTCTCCACAGGACTTGGCTCGACTTTGGCTTTGTCCTTCCTCGTGGCTGCCTTGCTTTGAGCTTTGCCTTGTCGTGCTGCGATAAGGGCTTTCCCAGCCGAGCTACCCAAATATCAGAGACGTTTGCGTAAGCGATATTAAATGGCCACTTCACTCACGTTCTTGTCGATGCAACCTCATAATTTGAATCAGCGACGACAATGGGGGCTGACTTGACGGTATGTTTGACCTTCTTTGTTGCTCCCTTGGTCTTGTTACCTCGTGCAGTCTTGCCCAGAGCTTCGCCTTTAGGCGGCTTTGAGGAGGCTGCTTTTTGAACCTCATTGATTTGGGGCAAGATAGCTTCAGCTGATGCGTCTTCCACGTCTTGAGACCTAAAGAAACAGTGAGCATTGCTATGAGAAACAAGTCTGCAATTTCCATACTTGACTTGAGACCTCGTTGCCACCATTTTGGCGGTTCAGGATAGCTGTTTCATGAGCTTCACACTTGGCAGTAGCGAACGCTCTAGTACGATGTCAAGTTCTTCACACAATATCGAGGGACTGGACTTAAGAGACGAAAGACAGGGTCACTGATACTGTTGAATGATTTGTTTGATTGATCGCATGGCAGGTGCAGGTGCTGTGCTGGCAAGGCTAAATGTGGGGCTGCTGCCTGAAAGACGAAACAGGAAAAGGGGCAAAATAAATGCTCTTCAAAGGCACCTTGCATTTGAAAACTACTCGCAGGGACACTGACTTCTGAGACGGGGCAAGGTCTGAGCGTAACAAAAATAGGATGCTTATAAGATGTCTCCCTCACCAACGTACATCATGTCTGTTATAGCTCAAGCGTTCCAATCAGCCCACCATGCCAGGTCGTGCAGACCCACGTAAAGCTCACAACGCTCGTCTGCCACCTTCCATTGCCAAATTTGCAATCTTGCAAAACTGTCTGCGGAAGTTGGGCGGAAAAGGGAAGACTCCAAAGAATTCCCTCAATTCATCAACTTCAGAAAGTCCTGACACGAACCCTATCACGTCCTTGAGCGATATCGACATAGACACTTTAGATCGAGAGGCTGCTCAGGAACTTCTCAAGACAATGCGAGACCGACTCAAGGATAAAGATTTTGAGATATTCAGATTGAAGTTTCGTGTAGAGAATCTCACAGTGCAGAACCAGGAGCTCATAAATCACGTCAAAAACCGTAGAGCCAGCACGGTAAGCCCAGAGTTCGTTCATGTTGTGCATACCACTAACGCCCTCAAGCAAGCTGTTCTGACACAGCGCCGCCGGTCTCAGCAAGAAGGAGGTCAGGGGTCAGAGGCCATATACCAGAGTCCACTTCGAGTATCAAATTGCAACGAAGAGAGTTTATGATTATCCATGTCCTTCGCATATGTGTTTGGGACAGCAGCAATATGAACAGCCCGATCGCAACGTGATTGTAGTGGCCGCATCGCATAAGCATCGCTACGTTGTGGAGCCAAGAGAGGTGCGTCACACATGTTGACATGGAAGGCAAGGCTGGGCAGATGCCGTGAGGTGATCGATGTAAGTTAGATGAATTGGCCAGGTACCGATCTTTGGCAGTCCACAAGTGTTGTTCTGTAGGAGTAGAGTTTATTAATATAATGCTTATTCTGTTGAAGAAGAACAGAGGCATCGTTGCTGCTAGCCGACGGTATTGTGTTGGTACAGTTATTATGAATCGAGCTCACCATACGCTACTGCTCTTCTTGTTTAGTTTATTGTCCGACCTTAAATTAAAGAAGCTTCTCTGTGGTCTGCTGTTCGACGAAGTATTTCCAGTATTGAGTGGTTGTGCCGGGCCACCCGGATACACAGAAGGCCCGTAACCAGGTGGCACGCCAGAATGTGTCTGCTGTGACGACGACGGCTGAGCAAAAGGATACTGCTGCGGCGAAGGTGAAGGCCAACACGGCATCTGGTATGGATAGCTACCTGCTGAAGCTGCGGAAGATCCTGGTGGGGGTGATGCTGACCTATTATCTAATGCTTGCCCTGATCCACCATAGAGTCGTCTCAACCTCTCCGTCTCCTCTTCGACTTCTCGCTGTCTTTGTTTTCGTGCTCGCGAAGCCTCTTGCTCTACCATTTTCTGCAATCGTCTCGTTTCTTCCTCAGCTTCCCGTTCTCGTTGTTGTCGACGCTGCTCTTCAGCACGACGAGCATCTCGCTGCTCAGCTTCGGCTAATGCGCGAAGTCGTTGAGTCTCTTGATCAATCTCCCATTGGATGCGCGGATCTGCTGCCGCCGGATGATTAGAGGGTATTGGTGGCGGTGACTGCGATTCTGGCTGGCCTGTATAGAGACCGGTCACTGCAGCACCTTGACTTGTTCGTCGTGGTCCAGTTGGAGCCGCTTGTACTTTGGGTGGATGCACGCTGGATTGACTGCTCTGCCGCGGCGTACTAGATTGACTAGCTTTACGTGGCACATCTGCAATATTGAAAGCTTGTCGAAGAGTGCCGAAGTACACATCCCTAACAACTGCGGCGCTGAGTAATAGCACGACTTCGAAACCTTTCGGATCTTCTAAGTCTATCCGCGACAGGTTCGGCTCATATATAGTCAACTGCTTCAACGACTTGAGCATTGCACAAGTCACATCTGGCTCCTTTTGACGTTTCTTGACCAGCCCATCCGTTGACTTGCCGGTATAAAAGCATGTAAGTTCGCGTCCAAGTTTTTCTTTCTTCCAGCTGAAGTTAATTCTTGGAGTGTTCGAGGCTATTACAGGATCGCTCAAGCCTTTGTCCAACATCGAAGTACTTGGTGTGCGAAAAGTATCTTGAGGCATACTGAAATCCCATTTCGTGGAACCAAGGATAGAGGACTCTTTATAGGTTACGTAAATCTGCTGATCAGGGTCGTAAAGCTGGATGGTGAACTCGAGTGGTATCAGAGGTTCTGGTGGAGGCACGACACCATTGCTCTTACGCACTTCATCTTGAGACAGTGTCGGCTGAGTCCACCGAGGCTTTACTAGGACTTCTCCAAAGAGAATCTCTGGGTTGAATGAGTCGAAGAGTGCTACTGCATAGCAGTTGCGTGCGGCGGGTGTCGTAGGATCAGCATAGCGAAGGGTATACGTTGGCTGCGGTTCAGAACCACCTTGTGTGTGATAGAGGGTGGTCGCAAGGTCTTTGTCCTTCCTTTCAGAGAGCAAATAAACTAGGAGATGGTTAGTCGTCGAGATGATAATGCTTGGCACTATGCGGAAGCATGCATACCGGGCAGAGCCTCGTCGAGCATGTTTATGTGACACGGGATGGAGAAGCTGGTATGGTCGTAAGCCGAGACAAGGGATGTAAAGCTATAAAGAACATGATTGAAAGCCGGCTGTGCTTGAGGTCGCAACGACTAAGAATGAAAGAATGATGACGACTCCGAGGCGCAGGACGCAGCCCCACAAAATCTGAAACACAGAACAGTTCGCGGGCTACATTTGAAAAGACGTGCAATGCTTTGGCTATGTACAAAGACTAAAAATAGAGCCAGTGGTACCAACGTTTGTGGCAGAGCATCAACTAGATGCAAAAACACTGCCTATATACAGGAACTCTAAAGGAAATTACAGACCCAGTCCAATCTTATGCTGACATGTACATGCTGCGAACGCCTGAAGAAATACCTCCCACCCAATTCCATATCCTATCCTCCATATTCGTGTCTATACCGATGGTCTATCAGACAATGATCTCGGTAACTGTCTTAGTCGCACGGCAGGAAGGCGCTGTAGCGTTGTTGACGCTGAACATGTATGAGTTGGAGACGACCAAGCTGCCATCGTTGTTGCCACCGTTGACAGCATAAGAGGGATCCCATGTCTGGGTGTAAAAGGTGCACATTTGTTGTACGTTGTTGCCTTGGGTCTGGAGGAACGTGGAAAAGGTGTTGCACATAGATCCTCCTTGACTCTTAACCCAGTCATTGTGTCTGCTGCAGGATTGAGCACAACGAGCGACCGAGAATTGACCGTCAGACCACCATTCTTGGCCTGCGAAGGTGTTGTTACCGTTGCAGTCGAGGGGAGCATTGATAGCCATGTCGCTGGGCACGTGGCCATTCGTGCCGTAGCCAGGGGCTGGCTGGAAACCAGGTCCAGGCTGAAAGATGGATTGCTTGACATATCCGTTGCTGCCGGTGATGGCAACCTGGAATGACTGACGAAACTGGCCATTGTTGACGGCAGTAGCGTTGGTAAGAATGGAGCTATAAAAGGCACACCGAACATTCCTTGCGCCTAGGACGTTGTAGTTGCTGGCTGGGTTCGGGCAGTCCGGACTGGGGTCGACGAAAGGAGCACGTTCTGTTTTTGGTCAGCGTATGGACAATGCGATGTGGCGCGATGATGCTTCTTACCGAAGTATATGTTGAAGGATTCGCACCCTGCAAGGCTGTCACAAATAGCGGCACAGGTGGCAGGGTTGTAAATAGCGATATTCTGGTACTGCATATAGCCAGGAGCGACATTGGAGGCTTTCAATCCAACAAATGCTCTGGTATAGGCACTGGGAGTTTGCGCGTAAGACGCCTCGCCGGCAAGATTGGGGTCGGCAACGAAGAACTGGGGATTGTCCAGGGCGCTCGCCTTAGGGCAAGTGGCACTTGTGAGAGTGGAAAAGGAGATGGGAATGGTGATGACGATTGGAGCAGCAGAGGCGAAGCTGGCAAGACCGGCCATGATAAGTGACTTGGTGTACATCTTGTTGGTTTGCTTGGGGCTGTATGTTTGTTAGGTATGGTAAATGTGATATGTGTTGAAAGAGAGTGTTGGGTAGTGAACGACTGTAAAGAGTGTGAAGTAACGAATGTGGGTGCTGAAGAGCGATGATTGTTGTGTTGATGATGAGAAGTAGAAGACGAGGATACTGGACTCATATTTATATTCGACTGACACCCTTCAATGACTGCTTTGGCGCTTACTCTTCAGCCCAGTATTGCTTGTACACTTGCTAGCAGCACCTGAATAGTCCCACTGAACAACGGGAGCTCGCTTGCATACCGCCAAGAGCCTACTACCAGATCAAATCAGTCAGCTCGAGCTGAACTAGCTCAGACACTGAACTGCTACAGAATATTAAGCACGTGAGGTGTTCCACGGGTCACCCATACGCTGGCCATGCTTTCAACGGCAAACGCAGACCATTGCATCTTGGAACACACATGGAGATTTCTGGGGACCATGGCGTTAGAGCTCAGCTGATTGGAATGGTTGAGCAAGTAATCCCATGACCAAGACTGCTTGGCAGTGGCAGGCACATGGCCAGCAATAGTCTTCTTACCTTACGAGGTTGGAGGCGTTGTGCACGATCTAACCACGCCAAGCACTCTCTCGTATTCGCATGACACTGAACCGGCGAAACCAGGGACATACATGTGGATTGCAATCTATGGGGCATGGAGGAGAGAGGTTGCCTAAGTGCAAGTCGCCCTAGCAGGAACAAATACGAGATAGTAGAGTGCAGAAAATAGGCGTGGCATCGCTGCACCGTTGAGCACATCTAGCACATCCGCCACCGACATCGCGAGATCACCCTTTGCGTCAAGCAAAGACCTCGGGCAAGCAAGACGCATGGCTCCGTCGGTCCGGCTAGGCAAGGAAGACGAGGAGGAGTGGACGCGCATGGAAATGGCGTGGCCGGAGCGAAGCGGGAAAGCGGGCGGCAGGAAGAGAGGAAGAGAAGGGCTTGAAGTGGGCGCGAGTGAAAGGGAGAGGAGGAGACGTGCTGGGACGAGACCTTCGAGTATGCTGAAGCCTGTCGTCGGTGCTGGAGCAGGCACAGAAACGGGCTTGCAAGTTGACGCGCAAAAGTAGTGACTAGAGGTTTGGCGTCAGAAACATGAATCATTGGTTGATGTATACCTGGTACCTACATTACCTGAAGGTATTCACTCCGATCAATGAATGCAAATGTCATTGATGAAACGACGAGCAGGCATGCACTGTTATGTTCGTTGCTCGCACGATCTTTAGGCCAACCAGCAGTCCAGCACTTGCTTGCTCTCAGATTTGCTAAATTTCACTTACAGAGAGGTTAGAAATACTCTACAGAAATACCCTTGCTTCGCAAACCCAAGAGTGCTTCGATGGAAGAGTGTGACCTTTGACGGCAACATGTGACTCGTATTGAAAAGATACATAAAGAAGATGCTCCGCACTTCCTCCCTCTCGCCACGTCATCTCGGCATCCTATCATCTCAAACCACCCACAGCTGTCTGACACCTCCTGCTGCCACCACCTGTCTACATTGATATCCACCAATCTCCTTGACACACAAGTTCCAGACACGACATCCTAGATCGCAAATCGCGCGACTGTCACCGTGTAAACACATAATACGTGGACGCACGAGCTGCGAAGCACGCCCACGTATTCGCATGACCCTGAGCCGGCGGAATCAATCCCCTTGAACGACCTGGAGGAGTCGAGAGGTTGCCAAGTGCCAGGCGCCCTAGCAGGAATAAATACAAGATAGAACATACAGACAATAGACGTCGAGTATCAGCTATCAGATGACCCATTTTACAACATTCTTGGTTATGAAACAGTCTGTTGCAAGCAGGTCGAAAGCTGTGTCGACCGTTGTTCTGCTCATGCACATGTACATGACTGCAACTGCTTTAGGGCACAGCGGGGTTGTGTTCGTAAAGGCTTGTTTTCATGGGGACTCATGCAATGCACTAGCAACGGCATGGTGTCTTGCTAAACCCACGACAGTAGTCTACACAGCTCTATCGTTAGTGGTGGCTGTGCGCTACTGATGTGAATAGAGTTTTTTGTTTGGATATGGTAAAGAGATCTGATGGCGAGTGTTTCAATACTGGCTTCGCTTCCACGGTATGACTTCTTCGTAATCGCTTAGAGGCTCAGGTTTCGCAGCTGGGACCTATGTAGCCCGGTAAGCTAGCATTCATAAACCTGTTCGCGCGTGCAATGGCCCTAGAGTAAGGCCAGCCCCCTTCCCGGCCAAGTCTCGTGTTCAACTGCTTTGGTGTCGTGACCCTGGTCATAGTGTGAGATGCGCCAAAGCAACGCTCAGAGACCAGTCGCCACACTCACAGCTCACATTCGAAGAAAGGAGTCTCACGGGCTTGTCATTCGTGCTGAATGGGTCGCAGGTGGTGCAAAGGGTCAACTCACGATGCGGGATGACAGATCAACTCACTACCCTCCAGATCTCTGTCTTCTCCAGATTCAAAGTTGAACCAGCCAGGTGCCATCCAGCTGACATTGATCAGTCCAGGATGGTGTTACAAACAATAATGCATGTGAGCTGACACGCCGTCAGTGTTGTGGCATGTGGTGGCGTCCAGTCAGGTGGCCTTTTCCAGCCTCTTTTGCCTGTATTCACCTGCAATCAAGCTTGGCTAGACTCAGCCAGACTTGGCTTACTTGCACTGCTTCCACAGTAAAATCCGAAAGGAAGTTACGAGACATGTATACCGATAGCAAAAGCGATATATGTGTTCAGAAAATAGCATCGTTCGCTCGAATGTTGCCACCAGCAGATTGTGCAGTCTTTTGTGGTGGAGCGGGTGGATGTTCCGCAGGAGCTGCAATAGCTGCATCTTTCGCAGTCATTTCGTCTGCGATAGAAACACCAAGACCTGCGAAGGCTTCTGACAGCGCTCTCTGAGTGTATTCATTTACATCGTAGCCTCCAGCGGTATAAGACAGCTCATCACGAGCACGATCAAGCCACTCCCAGTCGTATCGATCTTGCAAGACATAGTATTCGCGGACGTACTCTAGACCGCCGAATGCATCGTACGCCTTTTCTGGCTCTGGTGCAACACGTTTCTTAAGACCTCTGATCACAAATGTGTCGTTGCCATTCGAGCTGTTGTCATTTGCAAGTGCTTCTGCAGCTGGAATTGGTTGCAGTACCCTTTCTGCATCAGCGCGCCTGGCGGAGCTTCGTTTCAGCATGATTCGCTCGCCTTCTCGGATGATCTTAGCAGCATCGCCTTGACCACTAGCAAGCTTGTCGATAATCTGGCGCTGACCCTGCTCTTTCTCTCGCTTCTCTTCCTCAAGCTCTCTTCTAGCAGCTTCCCGCCTCAATCTAGCGTCCTCTCTTTCTGCCGCTCGTTGCGCCTGAAGCTCTGCTTTCTCGTCGTTGGCCATAATGATGTTCTGCTTAATAGATTGGGAATTTGCTTCTTTGTAGCTCGCCAGTTTCTTTTCTGTTTCGGGGATGTCGATGTTATTCATAAGGTTGAAAGTGATGCTTTCCACCTCCTCTAGATAGTTGTTGTAGTGTAGTAATGTGTCGAACTCGTCTTCTCTTCTGTTGAAGATCTCTGCAACTCTCTTTCGAATGTCCACTTCCCGCTCAACTTGCATATCCTCGAATGTTTGCGCTCTGAATCTGTGTTTTCGTAAGGTCTTGCGACATCCTGCTACTGGACACTGAGCTGGACCATGTGAGAAGATACGGTCAACGCATGATTCGCACATCTTATGATAGCATTCTGGGTTGACGAGAAAGCGCATGTTCGGGTTGAGATATCGTGAAGATTTGCAGACAGGACATATCTCGTCCACATCCGCAGCAGCTCGCGAGAGAGCCGCCGGGGCACCTCGTTGAGCTACTCTTGCCATTGTGGTAGCAATAGAGTGGTTAGTTATGAGAACATCTGAATGTTTTGGAAGTTGATGTTGACATAGGCCATCGATCACGTGACTCGGCCAATCTGTACTGTATTTGTCACTTTTCTATGCTCTTCTAAAATTGCTTGGTCTTCAAAGAAAATGACATTGCATTACTTTTGAGGTACTCAGTGCTATGGCTATCCCAGAGGATCCTCTAGCAGAGGTTGAAAACAAGCGTGCTCTTCTCGAAGAAAATGTGGCAAAACTACGAAAAACTCTGCAGCTATGGCAAAAATGGAGCTTTGAATATGAAGCTTTGAAGGAAGAGGTCGATGCATTACCTACCAGCGCATCAGCGAAAGAGCTGAAACGCGTAGGACATGCTTTCGAAGGGGACGTACTGAATAGGAAGGAAATTAACGAGCTTCTTGGCCTTGACAAAGGTACCATCAGGAGTGCTGAGCAAGTTTCGTCGTTACTATCTCGGCGACTCGATTATGTTATTCGGAATGTAGGGACTGTTCAGAAACAGCTGGATGCTACTGAGTTGAAGCTTGCAGATATTGGAAGTGATGAAATACCACTCGTTAAGCAGGACGATATCTTGCCTGTCACGGAGATTCTGGAAGAACTGGATGAGGAAGGGAATGTGGTGTCTAGCAAACTGTCGAGGCCAGGTGAGGAGACCTCTGGACTGGTGGACGTTCTAAAGAAAGCAGGAATTAAGGACGATGACCTGCATGAAAGCCAAGAGGACGGCGAAGGTTCAGCAGAGGCTGTAAAGCCTAGCAGTTTGATAGCGCCTACTACCGCCGAACATACTGCTACTACACCTCGGACGACTTCTACTGCCGTCCAGATAGATGAGCCGCAAAAAGAAGAAGTTCCCACGGCAAGAACTAAGTCTGTAACATTCGCAGAGGACACAAAACCAGAATCTCTAATTCCAGCTATACCACACAAGTTCTTCCCAAAATCTCCCTCGCCACTGTCGTCTCAAGTGTCGCAACCTGCCACATCACAACCACAATCCCCCAAAACCAAAGTCTACACAAACTTCGCACCACAAAACCGCGTTATCGAGCTCAACGACGAAGATCAAGAAATAGGCTCTACAGCTCCCATCATCCCAATTGATGAGTCCGACGAGGATGCAGCAATGCGGCGAGAAATGCTTGCATATAGTATGAACGAAGTGGGCTCCATCGTCGCGCAACTCGACCTAGAAGAGTCATATTACAGCAACGAGGAAGACGATGAAGATGATGACGACCAAGAGGAAGGGGACGATTATGGAACTGCTACAGACGAAGAAGAAGAGGAGACTGAATTCGGTATGAGCACTAAAAGTGCCATGGATGAAGAATATCGCAAAGAGATGCTTGAGCTGGAAGCACGACTGGGTGCGAGGTATTTCGAGAATCTTGGGCCTCAAGCATCAGGCCAGCAGACACATGGAGACGATGAGGCTGTAGATGTGCAGCAACTGGCAAAGCATACAGCGCGTGTTGCAGTCAAGGATGATGAGGACATGCCGAAAAGGCCGTCACGCCCCTCTACGCAAGAGCCGTCGCCCATTGCACCCACACCGTCGGCCGAAGCTGCCGTACCGAAAGCGAAGAAAGGCGTTCGCTTCGCAGAAGATCTCGACGTGGCCTCGATATCATCGAAGCCATTAGCGACTAAACCAGCTTCCACAAAGACGCCATCAGCCCCATCAGCTACGCCTGGAGTACGTGACATCATCCTCGAAAGAACACCCACACTCTCCACCACAGCAGCACCAGCAGCACCAGAAGCGCCTACACTCAAAGTTTCTCGTTTCAAAGCAGCCAGAGCCGCGGCCGCAGCCACAAAGCCAACAACCGCACCTGGTATATCTCGCCTTACTACCCCGACAGACTCACCCATCTTATCACGCATAGTCGAGCGTGCTCCCGCACCGCCATCCACAACCACGACACCATCAGAGCCAGATGAGCTCGACCCCGAAATGCTGCGCAAGCAGGTGGCGGAAGAGTACTATAAGCAGAGGAACCGACGGATTGCGAAACAAGGTGGTTTTAGGCAGGAGGTGCAAGATGAGCAGGAGATGTATAATGATGCTGACGAGTATGATAATGGTGACGTGAGAGATCTAGTGGAGGAAGGAGAGGAGGAAGAGGAAGAAGCGCCAAAGAAGATGAGTTTGTTTAAGAAAGCGAGATTGAAGAAAGGGACTGGTTGGTAGGTAGGTTCCGATGCCATGACGAGAAACTAATCTAGAGCTGGAGAGATAGCCCTACCTGGTTATATGCATACCACGTCCTTCCTTTTCTCGCCACCATTTTCGTTTCCTGTTTCCAGTCTTCGTTCGCCGTGAGACTTTCTGCGACATCAAAAAGCAGACTTGTCAAGGGAAACCAGCGCTTCCTCTTCTTCCTCCTCCATGATCCCGAGGTCTAGCGCAGACCCACCTAGATACATCTGTATCGCTAATGGGCATAACATATGGTTGTTCCGAGAACAAAACTTTAGGGCTCTCTGAATCCCTTCCTGTATGTCGTGGGAGAGGTTTCTCGTTTCACCCTTAACATTCAAACGTTTTTAGAAGAGCTTTTATACGAGGTGTTCGTTGGTCCATTGCGAGAGTAGTGATGGTGAAATCGATAAAGGCCGAAGGCTTGATGGGTTGTGCTCTTAGTTACTTTGTTGTCTGTCCGACGACATCGTTGTTTGATGATCTCTTTAACAAAGTGTTAAGACGACAACATTAATCACAACAACAATGAACAACAAGTAAACATCATTCAACTTCAAGAAGTAGATTAAATCGAAGCTATTCTACACCTGCTGATTGACCTTCCAAAAAGCTAATATCACAGCAAATACCATGTCGACGGTCTAATGCTACAGTTGTTATTCCTCCTTGTGTGTTTTAGTGTTTATAGCAAGATTGTGGTGAAAACCAAAAAGCGAAAATATGTTTTGCAATGTTGTTGATATGTGAGCAATGTTTTAGCGACTGGCGAAGCATTGATGTTTGGGCCGATTGAGATTGAGCAATGTGTTTGAGATGTTGTAGATGAGAGATAGAGATTGGAAGTAATCCAGTGTATAATACAGAGTGCTTTGGCCCGCGATGGGTTGTCGGAGGAGAGTTGTAGAAGGCTGTTTTGAGAGTGGCCAGATTCCCTGGAGATGATTGAGATGTGTGTTGATGAGAGACAGTTGACGTCAAAGACAGAGCTTCAGATTGGGGACGCTGTTCTTGAGCGATCAAGCTGAAATTCAAGGTCGATTGGTTCTTTCTTAATTTCGACATAATCTACTCTAGGTTGGCGCTGATTGTCGCTTGTGGATGGCAATAGAGTGCGTCCATCACGGGTTTTGCGAGATCTGGAGAAGAGCTTCCAGGCATATTGTATGACGGCACAGACACCGAAAACAATAAGCAGGACCAAGCCATAGAGAAGTCCAGTCTGAGAGAAGACGCCAAGCGAAGTGTCGATGATGACGCCCATGTTCAATCTGCTGGCAAAGTTGACAGTAAGGAGACCGAAACCTGTAAATTCTGTATCAGCACGAAACCATGCTAAGCGCTACCCAAAAACTCACAAGTGATGGCAACAATTCTAGCCGCAGTTTTTCCAGCAAGCCAATTCACGATAACCACGACAAAGACAACACCAACACCCTGGATTAAGGTCCACAAATACTCAAGTATGGTCGAGATGCCGACGATGTTGAGCTTGGAGATGGAGTCGCTAAAGGCAGTAGTAAGAGCTCTGGCAGCTTCCATCTCCCCTTTGAAGCCGTTCATTGTCTCATTCTGTGTAGTGGCGAACTCTGCAATGCCTGCTTGAAGACCTTGAACTTGCTCTTGAACTGCGTTGAATGCTGTGGTCAGCCCTTCAGCTCGATTTCTAAGAGCTGTTTGGTGGAGGTGCATCGAGGACATGACTTCGTTGATGTTTTCCTGATGTTGTGTTAGCTTGAAACCAATATCCGATTCTTTTGACCTACCACATCGTTCCTGAACTCAAGCATGACAACCATAATCTGATCCATGGCGAGTTTGTTCCTCAGCAGAGTTTGTTCGACGTCCACAGACAAGCCTTGAGTTGATTCCCAGGTGGCGCGGTGAGTTGCGGCAAGGTCAACATGCTTGCTTGTTATGACTTGGAAGAGCTTGTCAAGGTCATCTCGGACATGCTTAGTCTCCTTGGATGTGCGCGATAGGTCCTGCATGATCGCATTAGTAGAATTATTGACAAAGAAGGGAGACACCAGACTCACCAGGTTGATACCATTGACTTTGTGTGCCATATCATTCGCAGTGCCGAACATCTTATCGAAGATACTGTGATACTCTGCTTGTACCTCGTTGGCGAATATACTGAACATGCTGCGAGCACCACGTCTTTCCTGTTCGAGATCTGCCACGAGCTGAGCCTGAAAGTCTTTGACGGCGTTGGCGAAGGCTTTTTGTTGCTGGAGGTAGGAAGCAGCTTCTGTAGCAGAACGTGCAAGGGCAGCACTGAGATGCTCTGCGTTGTCCGTCATAGCTCGGTGGGTGTTCAAAAGCTGATCTGTATTGTCGTTAACGTGGCACATCTGCTGCGGAAATCGTAACTTACCATATTCAATTTGTTCTCTAGCAGCATGACACATCAATACCGCGTTTTGTCGAGCATTACTGTAGCTTGTCCACCACTGCGGCTTTGATTCTAAGGCTTTAAGACAGTTGTTGTTTTGTTGTTTAGTAGTCGGCTGGAAATGTCCTCGACCTTCAGGTCCGTTCGTGTCGCAGTGATAGCCTGTGGAACGGCAGAGTAAGCTTTGCTCGTCAGAAGTCCTTGGCATCATAAGCAAGCATTCAGGTGGTATAGCAGCACCAGCACTGTCGAGCTCGCAGATTGCAAGACGAGCAGCAAAGGCAGATTTGATAAGGTCAAGAGCATGGTTGGCGGAGTGAGCGGCAGGTTCGAGGGATTGGCAGGAATCGAGGAGGGCTTTGGTGGCGATGCGATGACAGGATGGAGCTCGGTCGTAGTCGTGGATGATGCGGATTGCGTGAGAGAAGACCTCGTCGTGATGAATGACAGGTGTCTCGATCAACGAGGCCAGCCCGAGGTCAAGAGTTTCGAGTATGATGTCTTTTGATTCTGGTTAGCAAATTCCATCTTCCGATCTAGCCTTACAAGCTTACCGTTAGGGCGTGCAGCAACCAGTACTGTCGCAAATGCGAGCAGTGCCAGGAAGTGCATGATAGTGATGATCACTGGAAGAAAGGTGCGAAACAGAGGCCGTGGAGGAATAGTGGGATAAGGAAGAAAGAAAAAGAACACGGTTAAGGCTGAGGCGGCAACACTGAGGTACAAATACAAACTCAAGCTGTCGGAGTCAAGGATAATGGGAAAGAGCTGGATGTTGGTACAATAGAGAAGATGGAAGAGCTTTGACGAAGTCAGTGGCAAAGGAAGGGCCAAGGAGTAAAGGGACAGAATGGCAAAGAGCGCTAATGTTTCAAGACGGAGTCAGAATCTGCAGGACCAAGTCATCGGTGTTTCAAAGATCGAATCAAAATCTGACCAAGTCATCGGTGTTTCAAGATCAAATGACAATAGTAGCAGTCTGAAGAGATTGTACTCGGGGACGCTCGATCCTATACCGTAGCATTGGTAATATCAGAGTCTATTCCAAGATCTTATCACCTCAGTGGGCTCAATCTTACATATTGTGAACCTTTATTGTTAGGTCGACGGCAGCAACAATCTGAGGGAATTCTGAAACAAAGGGTCCACGAGACGCGAACTTACCCTGCCGACTGCCGATCTTTTCGACCGCAAATTATACATTGAAAGATCGAGGATGTCGACTCGACAAAGCAACAGCAGAATCAATCTATCTGAAAGCAGATCATAGCGCTGCAACCGCCCTTGCTGACCAAGATCTCACAGAAATCGTCTCTGTGGTGGACTAAGCAAGATCTTCCTGTAACAAGACCCGGCATTTTGGAACACCTGTATCCAGCTTTACCAGGCCACAAATGGCTTGCTCACTGCCTCTGCGCAGTCGACCGACACCTAGCACCCTCACCTCCGCTCTCCGCACACCAACTCGCACCTTCAGCACAACACCTCAACCACAATCCAACATCGGCGGCGCACCACTCTCCATACCACCAGGCGTAACCTTCGAGATCCTCCCAGCACCTCTCCACAAAGGCCAACGAGCAATCGGGCGCACATTTTCCACCCCCTCCGTCTCAATCACCGGTCCTCTCGGCTCTCTAAAAATGTCAATACCGAATTATATCACAATCGATCACGACGTCTCAAATCGCAAGGCCAGCATCCGCATCGCCAACCGCTCTGAACGCGCACAGCGGGAGATGTGGGGCACAACACGAGCATACTTGCAAAATCACCTCATGGGTGTTTCAGAAGGCCACAGCACTATCTTGCGTCTAGTGGGCGTTGGGTACAGGGCGACAGTGGAGACGAAGGCGAGTACGGTTGAACCTGAGTATGAAGGACAAAAGTATGTCAGCTTGAAGGTGGGATATTCGCATCCTATTGAGCTGGGAGTGCCGAAGGGAGTTACGGCGACGGTGCCCCAGCCGACGAGGATATTGTTGGAGGGACCGGAGAAGGAGGTGGTGAATCAGTTTGCGGCTAGGATAAGGAAGTGGAGAGTTCCTGAGCCGTATAAGGGAAAGGGCATTTTCGTCAATGGAGAGACGATACGTTTGAAGGCGAAGAAGATCAAATGAGCGGTGAAATTGCAGTGGTGTGGAGGAAGAAGATCGTGGATCTATTTTACTTTGCATTGCATTGCTTTGGCGTTACTTGTTATGTACAAGCTGATCTTGAATGTGTGCAGCATCATTAGTTCTTTCAAGCCTTTGCACTGAGTACGCTCTTGACAGCCTCAATGACCTGTGGGTGCAGATCCTTCGGTGCTGCTACCACTCCCGAGTTGTTCTTCAATGTCCTTCCAACGCTAAAGTCCAGTCTGCTTCCTCGGACATCTGTGACCTCACCGCCAGCTTCCCTCACGATCAAGTCACCAGCCGCATGATCCCAGATTTTCTCCTGATAGCTCTTGCTCGTAGGCAGTCTAAGATATACGTCGCCAGCTCCTCTTGCAATACTGGCGTATTTGGCTTGACTGTCCATCCTCACACTCTGCTTCGTGATACCAAGTTTCTTTGCGATTTCTGCTTGATCGCCGTGACTGCTATGACCTGCCTCGACACTCTCGCAAAACGTTGCCTCCTTGAGATCTCCGATCTTCCTCATCGAGATAGACGTCTCTTTGCTCAAAGCACCCTTGTTCAAAGGTCTCGATGTCGCGCCTTGGCCTTCCACAGCAGAGAACAACACGCCCTGGCCCTCGCTATCACTCGCATCCTGACCAATCTTGGCATCCAGAGGTGCGGAGTCATCAACAGGCAGATTCGGGCAGCCCAACACACCAACCTTGACATCTCCATCAACCATCAGAGCCAAACAGACCGCATACTGTCCACCTCTCAAGAACCCCTTGGTGCCATCAATAGGATCCAATGCCCAAATCCTGCCCTTGCTACCACCAGAACTGTTTCCAGCATCAATCGCCTTGAGCATATCCTCCTCGCTCTTCACAGGTCCACCTAGTTTCTCCTCGGCCGAAGAATCCTCCAGTCGTGTCTTTTGTACCAATTCCCAGATCTGTTGACGAAGGTCGTCGTTGCCCTTTAGTGGGTTTGCTTCCTCTTCACCCACTACTTCATCGGAGGGAAAGGCGTGCTTGATAGCGGCAATAATTAAAGCTTGGGCGCCAAAGTCGCCAATGGTAACGGGAGACTTGTCATCTTTTGAGATGGAACCTTTTGCCTTTTCGTGGAAGACGAGTTTCGTGAGAATAGTGGCTCGTTGAACTGCGAGGAGGGCGATTTCGAGTTCTTGGGTATAGTTTGACATTTTGGTGGAGGGGTAGTGGTTGTAGGGTTTAGTTGTGGTGAATTGGCGAGTTAGTAGGAAGAGTCTATTCAGCTGAGGTCTTGCCAGATTGAAAAGAGATTGCAGTAAGAAGCAGGAGAGAAGAGTTGACAGGAGAACAAGGAGAGGATATCTCATAGTGGGGAAAAAAAGGCCAATGGTGATGATGTGATTTGGAGTCTCCTTTTTGTTTGTATGGCTGCCAAGACTAGAATGTAAATACAGACATCAAGGTACCTTACCACTTCCTTGTCTCATCCGTGTTTCATTTTTTGCGCGTGACGAACAAGGTAGTCATGGAAGCTCCTACTCAAATACCAGCGACTCCATCGCGTCCACCGCCTCCGCCTCCGCCTCCTTCTGCAACCACTGTCGTAGCCACCACATCACACCGACCAGAAGCGCTAGCAACAACGAAGCGGAAATTCCACGCTCTCCTCGACTCACTCACGCGCAGCGCGTCCAAAGCCACCGCATCATCTTCCACCCCAATATCTGGCAGTACATTTGACTCACCAGCCAAGCGTATTCGCCTCGAAGCTCAAAAACGACTGGAAGCTTCTACCGCAAGCACAACATCCACAACATCAGCCTATATTCAGTCGCAACTCCTCACTTCACGGCTAGCAGCCGCCCGCCGTCAAGCATCATCGAATACTACTACTGCCAACGCAGATACCACATCAAACGAGCCAAATTACCTACCTAGCTCTCACATTGCCTTTCTGCGCCGACTTAAGACATTCGCTGATCTTTCAGTTTGGACATCCAAGCCCGATCCCATCAACGAAGTTACATGGGCCAAGAAAGGATGGATCTGCGTTGGAGTCAATACCGTCGCTTGTAAAGGTGGATGTGAGCAGAGAGTTGTTGTTGCACTACGACCACCTCGAAAAGATGAGGAGGGTAAGGATATCTCTGGGAGTGAAGATTATAGTGTCGATGTTGACGATGAGCTGGTGAGAAGGTACGTGGAATTGGTGAATACTGGACATGAGGAGGATTGTCTGTGGAGGTCAGCGGGATGTAGAGATGACATATATCGACTACAAATTGCTAGGCCGACAGTCTGGCAGCCGCAATTGAAAGAACGATATCGATCATTTGTGGTCATGGCGGATGCTCTGCCAGCGCTAGAGACATTGGACATACCATTCAATGTCTCCGAAGTCGCTAGGCAGTTTCCTAAAGACTTCTTCGGATTGCGTGATACTAATACAGTTTCAATTGGCACTGAAAATACCCCAAGAGCATCACCAGCTCCGACATCTGAGATAGCTGATCCATTCATCAATCACAGCGCACTCGCCTTTGCCCTCCTCGGCTGGCACGGTAGCGCAGATACACCTCTCACCTCTTCACCCAGCTCAGCAATAGCAACCTGCGACCACTGTTTTCGTCGACTTGGTCTATGGCTTTACACTTCAAAGTCACCCAACACAGATGTTGCAGCGAATATGGACACAGATACAGAGAGTTCAATCACAGCATCACAACAACTCGACCTTCATCTCAACCACCGCACCTACTGTCCTTGGATCTCAGCAGAATCACAATGCATGCCCGGGTCATTTGCCGGCCTCGCCGTGTGGGAAGTCTTGCTTCGGCTCATCTCAAACACGTTCCCAATTAATACATCATCATCCAATACAGCAACGCCGGAGAAAAGACGACAAACTATCTCAACGTCAACACTCTCTGCCCAAAATACAATACCTTCTATACAAGTTGAAACGCCGACACGACCAACCACGTCTCATGTCCCTGCATCGCGTCCTTCAACTAACACATCCACAACTCAAAATCATAACCTCCACACCAACGCTTTAGCCACGAACTCAGACCCCTCCGCACAATTACACTCCCAACCAAATCTACGCACTCTTCCCTCAATAGCCAGCATAGCCCACTCAACGACGGCACAATACGGCGGCGATGAAAACGATGAAGGCGAGCGGATGAAGGAGGTGAATGAGGAAAGGGAAAGGAAGAAGAGGGTGAAGATGGAGAGGGAAGAAGGAGATAAGGCTCGATTCCAGAAACTGAAAGAGCTTGGGAGGGCTATTGGGTTGGGGAAAGGCAGTGTCAAGAGGAAGGCTTGAGGAGGCGGTTTAACGTGTTATGCGGATGGTGGCAATGACATCCAAGTGCTCAAACGTGCTGCTAGAATGGCGCTTCACGAATATAATCTCATTTAGGCACCGAAAGAGACTGTTGCTTGGCCTTTCCGCCTCGAGTACCTTTGTTTCAAAACAGCACTACTCACAACGCCCTCTTCCGCGCCATTACCTTTTTCGTCTGAGGTTTCGTGAACTGACCATCTTTGAGATGTTCCTTAACAACAAAATATAAATAAGAATCTAATATTACCTCAGCAGTCTCCACACCCTGATACAAATCATTAAGACGAGCAAGGTTGCGAATATAATTTCATCTGTGCACCTCAAAAGATTGCTATACCTTTCCTCTCAACCCTGAGCATGTCTTCCAGAACAGCACTGCTCATAATTTAATTTTTGCACCCTGTGATAGTTTCATCTGACGTAGTGACTAGTCGCTCGTAGTCACTTGGCAGTTATATGCAAAGAACGACAATTCTTTGAGGTTCATTATCCGCCCATGGAATGAGCCTTCGCCAAACAACAGTCAAACTCCCAGTCATCAAAACTCCTGGAGGGCAATGACGAAGCTGTCTATGGGAAAAAAGCGGAAACTACAAGACATCTTCATTCGTGCCCCATACATTGCTTCTACAACCAGTGTCGACGTCTTGACACAACCGCCTGTCGCTAATCTCCCTACGGCAGATAAGATCACACTCAACTTCAATGAATACCAAGAAACATCCAATGTTGATTATGTGCTCGGTAACTAGCCTCCTTGCCAATTCACATCACTCGCCAACCTCCTCAGGCTGGATATCTGCTTGCTTTGCTAAAGGTATCGACATTCGCTCCATGATGATCCAGTCAATCCCGGCAGATAACGAGCGCAAAGACCATGTCTTAACTGTGGGAGTCCGGATGACTTCTCTCCTTCGTGGTCCTCATGTTCAAAATCGAGCCTCATGAATGGAATCTGTTCATGCACAAAGATTACTATATTACTCTCCATACCTCGAGCAGCTGTCTTCCAGAACAGCACCACTCACAACCTTCTGTTCAATGCCATCACACCTCTCATTAGCTCGAGGATCTATGATCGCGCATCTTTGAGATGCTCGTACAATGGACACAAATTCAGAAGCTAACGATGCCACAGCAGTCACCTCAGCCCACGACAAATCTTTGACAAATCTTTGACAAAACTTGGCCATAGCTACACACCGACGCACTACCGTATTGTGGAGGTCTATAGCGCCTATCGCGTCTATAGAGGCACATCCACGATCCACCGGAAGCCTGCACGCTCGTGCCAATCAATCCCAACGTCCTTCTTCTTCGGAAAGGGAAAGGGCAGACAGCCTTTATCCGTCCACGGTTTAAATCACACAGCATACCAAGCCGTAGCTCTTTTTGGACAGTCTCGAAGCAATCGAGATTAAGACGAGCAGTACTGAATATTTCAATGCGTACGAAGCCGCAATAATCGAGTCGAAAAACTCTACAACGACCTGAGTGCATCCTACTTGTAACAGGCCTGGACCGAATTCTTCACCACTCAACTATATCGCGATGCAGATGCAATATTACAGCTAGACACTCTACAATGCTCATCCGGCGGCACTCAGATTGTACCCGCACGCACACGTTCCTTCTCCCCGCACACTGATGTTAGAACTCGATGTCTGATGTAGAAAGTCGACGTTTTGATGTCCGATGTCTAGTGTCTATGCATGTCTGTGTCTATGTCTAATGTCTATGTCTATACTTCAAGTCAAGCCTCGAAAACCGCCGATTTTTATGATCACCCGTGCTCAGTTCCTACCATCATGCCTGCCGATAACGCCTCGCAAAAAGCCAACGAAAACCAAATCAATCCTAATTTAACATCATTCATCTGACGCGCCCGCCTTGCTAGCAACCCCCCCTCGCAAACAACACCTCACACTCAAGCAAGCGGCTTCAACCTCAACCTCGAATCCTCCGTCGACTCAAACGGCACCCCCAGCTCAAACAGCGTACAAAGCACATTCGAAAAGTCCTCAAAAAACTTCTCATTATCCTCCGCATACGTCTTCACATACTTCTTGAAACTCTCATCCTTAACCAACGCCATATCCGTCGGCAGCATCATCAGACTCTTCGTGCTCTTATCCTGATACTGCTGCGGTCCTTTCCACGCACGGAAGTCCCATTCGCGCTCGTCGAGCAGGAGGCGGAAGTAGTCGTTCGTGACGACGGTGGGAGAGTGCGTCCAGGGACCATCGAAGCCACTGCGGTCAGTGTGGCAGCGACCCAGAGCGTGGGCACCACTCAGCGCGACTATTTCTTGGTCGTTGAAACCCATGCGTCCAAAGATTGCGCGGAGATGCTTTTGTTCTTTGCTGCCATCAGGGAGGCGGCCTGAGAGGGTGTTAGTGTTGAAGAGTGAAGCTAGGGAATGTGGTGGCTGGACTTACCATCAGGTGTGCAGAAAGAGACATCACGGTCACTTCTGCCAGGTCTCCATGGAATAATCGGTCCCTGCATTTCCTGAATAGCGCAAACAGCAGCGAGCGTCCAAAGATCAGAATACGTCAACCACGGGAACTGCTTCTTGACTGGTTCCAGAAAGTCGCGTGCATGCGTAAGACCAGCGTTTGCGCCATGGTCGCGCTCAGGATCGAAACGCATCGTAGCACCATTGGAGCCACCAGTCTTTGTGGCCTTGTCGTATGTCCCTGATGCGTGCCAGCCTAGTCTGACCAACACGGGTCCGTAGCTACCGTCATCGTAGTCGTCTTTGTCTTGCAGCCTTTGGGCTATGGCGTTGTAGACGCGCTGGTAGTCGTCGGGGTGTGGTTGGAAGTTGGGGTGTTCGTCGTGGAGGGCCTCTTTCTCAGCTCTCAGTGCGTCTGCTTCGATGCCGACGTGGCGGGCATCAGCGTGGACGTCTTTCTGGAAGTAGAGAAGTCCAGCGCCTGAGGCGAAAGCAGCGGCACCAGCACCGAGGAGGAAAGTGCTGTTGAAGGAGGAAGCTTTGGAGGTGGAAGTGAATGTGCGACGAGCAGTGGTCTGGCGGAGGACTGGGGAAGACAGGCGTGTGCTGCGAACGAGGCGAGAGGCGAATCGTGAGGTGGCCATTGTTGCTTGTGAGGAGAGAGTGTTGAGTGGGATGGAGAGGAAAGAAAGGACAGATGATAAATGGTAAATAATGCTCTCCAACGCCGAGAATGCTGGAAGATACCATCAGGGTCTTCTTATCATGGTGGGGCCTAATGGCGGCGACGGCGGCGATAGCTCGCTGTTGCTCTTCTCCCTACATCGGAGCACATTGTTGCTACTCACGCCCAGCTTTGAGAGTGTGGTGTCGTTCTTGCTGTTTACTGCTGATTACTGTGTAGTTCTCGTCTGATGCTAAACTTTTATCTTTTTTATCTACGAAGTCTGGTCGCATGTGCTGGTACACAGTACAAAATAGTATGGTATTTCAAAATTCCCATCATTTCCAGGAAGGGGCAAGAGCAGCAACATGCGCATTAATATACTATGATAATGCCAGTATCCTCAAGGTCACTCTATCAATCACCTGAGTCAACATCCTCCTCCTCTCCTGGCTGTGGTTCAGGCCAGAAAACCGACTTCAGCAAATGGCATTCGGATGTGGCCGGTATCTTGGCGCAGTGATCTGCAACGGTGACTGGCAAAAAAGCAGATACTAGAAAACTACTTTCCTTCAGCAAGAATCGCATCTGCCGCTTTCTCATCCAGCATCGTCACACCAGCAACAATGAACCAGCCCGGGATTTTTGGAACGCACTAGTATCAGCCACTCTCAGCCCTTTATACCTCTCACTCTAAATTGTCCGTCAAGAACCGCCATTGAACTCTATCAGCATCACCTCTTGAGCACGAGCAGCTAGCGCGATGACCCTAGCTCGTGTCCTTCGTTCAGTTTTCGAGCTCCGCATCATCCGTTGCGTTGACAGCTGGGCGCGTCTCGACGAAGGGTGACTGCTGAGATACCCTCGGCATAGCATCCATGTTGCTCGTCGTGTTTCTCGCTTGATGTAAGTATATGACTGTTGAGAAGGAAGACTTGCTGCGGAATTGCAAATTAGTGCAAGAGGAAGGTATCTAAAGAGATCCTTCATGCTCCTTCATGCATGATGAATGAACGAGAATGAGGAATGGAAGCTGTGTAGATCGCAAATTGATGGACAGATTGTGGCTTCTTCTATCCCTTGTGTCAGACCAACTGAGTGTACAAGCCCAAACTAAGACAAGACTGTGGTGACACAGCACAAGGGTGTCCTTGGTGCTCTTTCTCATGATTGGGGCTGATATCTTACATGTGCAAGGGTGATGTTATATCGTCGTAGAAGCCAAGAGCGCTGTCAATGATGACAACATTGCGTGAAACGGAAACCTCGACACGGACTTCTTCTGAGTTGCCGGATCACGGCGTTTACAGTGCTCTTGACATGAACGTGCGGGTATGGTAATTGTAGTTTGGCGACAGGATGAAATTGCCTAGTCGACCTATCCTGACATGGCACAGAAGCGCCTTTCGCACTTTGACCAGCATGTTTCAGATATATAACACTAGCGTAAGACTTTTCGAAGTCAAAGAAGAACTGTGCTCGGGCTGGCTCCAGATTCTCCGCGGCTGCTGGTGGCACGAATTCGTGAATAACAGTCTGAAGACAAGTGCTGTCACGATGGGGCGCAGTCAGTGGTGTAGGACAACTTCTCCGTCGACACAAGCATTGCTGTGTTCCAATTGCTTTTGCGAGATTGGGATGGAAAGTAAGACTGATTTCACGGTGCCACAAAATAAGTTCACAATGTTAGGGAAGATGACACGATCAGCTCTCGCTGTGAAGCAGACGGGAAATGCCGACACGTTTATTAATCCATCCCTTCGCGACAACAGTGGCAAAACAAGCCCACCACCACTAAGCACGTCATGTCAGTTTCTCTCGCCTCGTCTCTGGACTATGTACTGATACTCTGCTACCGCTATGCTCCTGGATGTCCAACTTCATGGAGATAAGATGCAGCACAATGCGGTGTGGCTGTGCTTCGTTTCAGATCTGCCAAGACTTTGCCAAAATGTTTCAGCTTGTTTCAAACTCTGCATCAAGTCAAACTTGGAAACGTATGAGCAATAACCCAGCGCATGGATATGCTGTTTGTGTAATATCTTATATGCCCAAAGCGGTTTGTCGCCGTGTGTAGCAAACAGACAAGTATCAACCTGGAAGACACTCATAAAGCAAGCGAAAGAGCGGAAATGTCACTACGGCTTTCTCATCCGAGTCAACACTCTCCAGATTCTGACTGTGTCGTGATTGCTCTTTGTGCTGCTTGCACGCGATTGCATCCTTGTTATGTGGTCATGTTTGCCATGATGTTTGGGTCTTTCGAGTGCTGACCAAACAAGAAAACTCATCGCAAGCATTATAGCTCTTGAAGCTACCCCGCACCCCGTCATCAAGTTCACTCTTCTGTCTTTCATTCTCTGTCTTCCTTCATCAACTCATCATCATCACCTTCATCAACCCATCATCACCACGTTTCTTTCTCAACCTCCGTCTTCCTTTCTTTGCTGCCACTCACAACCTAGCTTGCGAAGCCACTTCACTGGCTCTGGCACTCCACACACGCTCTCGAATTCCTTCGCATCTGCGATCCGGTCTCTCTGCTGCAGCAATGAGAACCATTCCGATCACCATACCTGGTTCTGGAGCTTCGTCCAGTTCCAATCCTTCCGAAAGCATGGATGTCGAGACACCTTTCAGTCTTGCGCCAGACCCAATCAGTACGCCGCTTGACTTCATCACAAAGCGTTCTAGGTAAGTTTGGGTATCGTCGTTCATGAAACCAAGCTGACACTAGGTTAGTGAACTCATCAAGGTCATCGACGACCTCTCTCATCTGGGTATCGAAAACAAGGGCATTCAACTACCTAAGATCGTCGCCGTCGGTGATCAATCAAGTGGCAAAAGCTCGTTAATTGAAGGAATTACTGGAATTCGCATGCCTCGAGACACAGGTACATGCACTCGTGTACCATTCCACATCAACACTACAAGATCCTCAGACAGCTGGAGCTGTAATGTGTTCCTTGATCACAAATTTTCATACCACAAGAACGGCAAGATCACAGCTCGCAAACCTTTCGGACCTTGGGTAGCAAAAGATCACCCCATCAATGAACATTTCGCAACTTTGGACGATCCTCAAGAGCTTGAACTAGTGTTAAGAAGAGCACAAATGGCGCTCTTGAATCCGTGCAGAGATCCGAAGTACTATTCATCTTGTGAAGAGGAAGAGGTTCGGGACTCAGCTCAAGTACATATGGAGGTTCGCTTTTCTCCAAACATCGTCCGCATCGAAATTCAGAGCCATGATATTCATCAAGAAGTCTCACTTTACGATCTGCCTGGCATATTTGCTCAAACCGCCGACGGTGAAGTGGAATTACCACAATTTGTGCACAACCTTGTTGAATCGTATGTTACAGAGAGCAACAGCATCATCCTGCTCGTAATTCCTATGAATAACGACCGAGACAATTGCCATGCAGGCAAGTTAGTGCAAGGAGTGCCACTAGCGCTGGACCGCACTATTGGTGTGCTCACCAAACCGGATCGACTGGAGGCAGGAATTCGACTTGACAGCTGGTCATCAATTCTGGCTGGTAAGACATACGTGCTTGGTTACGGCTATTATGTTACCCGACAGCCCTCACCAGAAGAGCTCAAACGCAACATTACAAGGGTTGAAGCCGCTGAGAATGAGCATAACTTTCTCTCCACTTCACCATGGAACGGTGAATTCAAGACCTTCAAAGCAAATTTCGGCGCGCCCAAGATCCAGGAGAAGCTCGGAGAACTGTTAGTAGCAAAAATCAAAGCTGTCATTCCTCAGATTGATGCTCAGATCAAGGTCAAACTTCACCAAGTTAACGAGGGCTTAGCGCGTCTTCCGCCACCACCTGGCGACAAAGCCATGAATATTGTCTATTGTACGATCAACAAAATCGAGCAAGACCTGGTCAATGTGTTCTCTGGCGATGTTGAAGTCGAGCTATATCAGAACTGCCGAAAGCTTGTGCATGATCTTAGCAGCAAGCTAAGCTCGATTAGTCCTGCTCTGCAACTTCCTCCACCATTGTGGGAGCTCTCAAGTGGTGATGAAGCTGATACACCAACCCCAACACCATCCAAAGGCAACAAGAGAGCCCCGGCTTCTGTAAAGATGACACCTTCTGCCAAAAGGACCAAACGAGACCTCATCAAGAGAGATGAAAGCACACCTAGCCCTATTAACGAATGTCCAGCAATTACCTACACAATCGATGATATTCGTACATTGCGTACATCTGTCGATTTTTCAGGCATCCCGCATGCTGTCGACAGTCGCGCCATGAAGAAGCCTATCAGTGCTATGTTAAACTTTTGGGAGCAGCCTATCGTCAATTTTGTTGATCAAGTCAATGATCTAATCGGGAGCACTGTCGCAGCTATACTCGATCGAAACTTAGCTCCGTGGGCGACAACTCCCTTTGCACATCAAGTTCAGGCTCTTGCCGTCGAGACCTTGCAGATTATCAGGAATGAGATCGTTAATGACGCCCAAAAGACTCTATATATTGAAAGGTCGACCCAGCTCATGATCTTTGATAACGCCTATTTCGACCATATCAAGAACCGGGAGATGAGCCGCTTGGAAAAGATACCTGGAGGAGAAGTATTGAGACCTATAAAGGCCGCTCTTGCACACGTCACCTTCATGGATGAACTCGACTTCTTCTGCCAAATCAAGGCGTACCTCCATGTCTGTAATACGAATCTAACATACCACATCGCCAAGCACGTTCTTTCCATATTTAGTCAAATCAAGACTCAGATCGTGACCAACTTTCACAACAAGCTGGAACTAAATGCTGGAGACGTAATGGCAAAGTGCCAAGCTCTACTCGAAGAGGACCAGCAGCGTGCAGCTGAGAGGATACGACTTGAAAACGACAAGAGAAGGTGGGAGGCAGCGCAAAAGAGGCTGCAAGAAGTCTTGCATGAGTGAATGCAGAAGTATATGCAGAATGTACCATGAAAGAGAGAAAGCGACCGTGATGGCAAGTATGTACGTCATAAAAGGTGCAGCATCGAAAGCCAGGAAGGTATATGCAAAGGAAAGCATGTGTAGGAACCGGTAAGACTTGGATACAGGAGAAGCTTGTATGTGTCGATAACATGAAGTACGAGCCAAGAAGTCCATGCTGGACTTGACAGGAACAAGTTCTCTCAATAAGTGACTCACGGAAGATAACCGCAATTGATCATGATCTTTTTCACTCTTTTTTCTGAAAATACGCCTTGCCGTCATTGTGATATCAATCCTGTTAGGCAAAACATTATAGTTTGCGATTTTCTATAATTTGTGGCGAAATTAGTGCTACATGGTAGTATTGGCCTGATTTAGACATCACCAGCCTATGCAAGACACCACTGCACTTTCCATGAAGGTGGATGATGTTTTTGAACCATTGCTCAGTCAAGCTCAGGTCCTCAATCTCGAGAAGAGAAGTAGGTCGAGGCAAAACATGCATGGCAGAAATTGACCTGGTGCACGTAGATGTGAGTTGTGCTTTCGACGGGAAGGTGTTGTGTTTGGTGAGACTTGTTTGACTTTGACGGCGCTGACTTGCTGCGAACCGAACAACCCAGAGCTGAGTTAGTTGAAAGCCGAACCTGCTTCGAAAGAGATAACCGAGCATATCCGCTAACCGAGAAGGTAAAGTATAGAAGAAACTGCCTTGCGAGCTACTTTGAGCTTTCTCATATGCTCACAAGGCACTCTTGAGAAAGAGACAGAATGTGCTTATCATATTGAGTACTTGTACGATAGTCTTGTGCTGACAGATTCTTTTTTATTCTCAAGTCTCCAAAGGAGGAGGAGCGTCCCAACATTCAGGCTACACACTAACACTTCTTTTGATCACTGAGACTCTTCCTTATCAGCATGCACTAAATCGACGACAAGTTTCCAAGCACAAGAAAGAGGAGAAGCTAAGCCGGACCTCTGTTCTCCGCGATTTAGCTTGCAGATCAGAAAGATACTTGTTTACACCAACGTTGGCGGCATGTAATCAAGTACAAGTTTGTTAGTCACACTTGTGAGACGAAGCGCTGATACACAACTTCGAGTAGATATCACTGTGTCACGCCATCAGCCAAACGCCTGAAGCACAAGCATGCTTTGCCATCCAGCTGCATCATGGCGAGACGAGAATCACATCATTCGCAAGTAGCGGCATTGTAAGTGTTTCAGTCTTACGGAATACCACAGCGGCCCATGCCAAGAGTACTTCCACGCCACGACTTCTGCCCAGCTTCCCGGATCGGCCGCTACAGCACTACCTGCCTTATCGAGACTAGAGCTTGCATACGATCAAGCCTTATCTCTACGCGCTTGGCGTTTGTCAAGCCTTGCTTCCCACGCCTTTGCATTGCTTGGTCTTGCGGCAGGGCCAAAGAAGCGCTGAGACGACGTCTACAAATAATCGGACGAGCGCGAACAACCACGTACTCTTGCGCACAAGATGCGACTCCCCAAGGACACAACAGAAGAAGATAAGTCTGGGCTATGATATCCGGCCAATCCCTACTCGAAACTGTAATGCCAAGGTCAAATGGATCGTCGTTTTAGCGGATTTGCTGATTTATGTGACAGAAATTATCGTCCTTTTTTCTTCCAACCAACAGCTTCTAGAATAGCTATCCACTTATCGAAGGTAATAAACGCCAGCTGCCGTATTTGAGATAGCGAGTCTGCCAATCAGCAGGCGTACCCTCGTCTCAAATTGACAGGTACAAGTAGGTGCGAATCATGAAGAGTTACAAAAAACTTTTTTTATCAGCCTCGGAATGGAACAAGATACCAACGTCGTGTTGCAACACTTGGCAGTGAGGTGATTGCCAATCTTTCAGAGCTGTTCCCCACGCTAGCCAATGTGCTTGAAGTTTTGACATATATTTGGGAGGTGCCCTCGTGCTCTTGCCTGGGCACTCTTGAGTCTCTCCCAATCTCGCCTTATCTCTTGCTTAGCAAAGGCGTCTTCCTTTACTACCTTTCCTTCGAGCTCGACCATACCTCAAGATGGCTGGCCTTATTGGAACAAATGTGGCTCTCCACGACACTGCTCTGGACATTGGCCCTGACATGAAGCACAAGGTCCCTGGATCTGGCGATGTCGAGGTCGCACCTTACTTCGAGGGTACAGGAACTGCCCAGCTTGCTTACATTGGCGAAGACCTTCCTACAGACGAGGAGCTTCACACGCTTCCTCGTGTGCCTGCGAAGCTCAAGATTGGTGCCTACACAATTGCTCTTGTCGAGCTCGCAGAGCGATTCTCTTTCTACGGAACTACAGGTTGGTCTACTTGATCTGCGCAACCGAAGTAATCACCCTTACTAATATATCGCAAAGTCGTATACACCAACTACATCAAGAATCCTAGATTGAGACCAGCTGGAAACGCACCCATTGGCGCTCCCAAACCTACGAAGATTGTCGCTGGAGCTCTTGGCAAAGGTGCTCAAGCTGCTGCTGGTATCACTACATTCAACCAGTTCTGGTGCTACATCATTCCTCTTTTTGTTGCATGGGTTGCGGATACCTACCTTGGCAGATACGTAAGTTAGAGAAAATGGCAAGTTGCGCAGTCTCGCATTTGCTAACACTTTTATCAAGAGAACAATCGTCTACTCTGTTTACATTGCCATTGTTGGTCACATCATTCTCACTCTTTCTGGTATTCCCAAGGTCTTGGACAGCTCAAGTGGTGCTATGGCCTGCTTCATGATTGGTCTTATCATCATGGGAATGGGTACTGGTGGTTTCAAGCCCAACATCAGTCCTCTGGTTGCCGAGCAGATGCCACTGGAGCGTATGACCGTCGCGACGGACAAGAAGGGTCGAAGAGTTATCGTTGACCCCGCCGCTACTATTACCAGAGTGTACAACTATTTCTACCTCTTCATCAACATCGGCGCCTTGATCGGTCAAATTGGTATGGCGTACGCTGCCTACTACGTTGGTTTCTGGCTCGCCTTCCTCCTCCCAACCATTGTCTTCCTCTTGTGTCCAGCTGTCTTGTACTTCTGCCGCAACACTTACAAGCTCACTCCTCCTCAAGGAAGTGTGCTCGGTCCCGCTATGAAGATCTGGTTCTATGCTCAGAAGGGTCGCTGGTCTCTGAACCCTGTCAAGACATACAAGAACTTGACTGCCCCTGATTTCTGGGAGAATGTCAAGCCGTCCAACATTCCTGCTGACAGACGTCCCTCATGGATGACGTTCGACGATGCCTGGGTCGATGAGGTCAGGAGAGGTTTCCTCGCTTGCAAGGTCTTCTTGTGGTACCCTCTTTACTGGATCTCTTACAACCAGCTCAACAACAACATGACGTCTCAGGCCTCCATCATGAGACTCGGTGGTATTCCCAACGATGTCCTCAACAACCTTGACCCCTTTGCTCTCATCATTGGTATCCCAATCTTTGACTTGATCATTTACCCTGTAAGTATTTAGTAATTCGAATCAAGCGAATCGTCACTAATCATCCTCCACAGGCCCTTCGCAGAGCAGGTATCCGCTTCACTCCCATCAAGCGTATCACTCTCGGTTTCTTCACCGGCGCTTTGGCCATGTTCTGGTGTATGGGTATTCAAATTTACATCTACAAGTACTCCGACGCTGGCACTGACGCCTACAACGGCTCCGCCGTCAACATCTCCGTCTGGGCCCAAACTGGAGGCTATGTCCTTCTCGCCATCTCCGAGATCTTCGCCTCCATCACCTCCCTCGAGTACGCCTTCTCCAAGGCCCCCAAGAACATGCGTTCACTCGTCATGGCCTTCTCTCTCTTCCAGACCGCGCTTGCTTCTGCTATTGGCGAGGCTTTCAACCCTCTCACTGCTGATCCCCTTCTTGTTGCCAACTACGCTGTTGCAGGAGGTTTGGCGGCGGGCGGCGGTATCATTTTCTGGTTCCAGTTCAGACAACAGGATAAGGATGAGGATAAGCTTAACATGCTCCCCACTGGTCACCTTGGCACTCACACCCAGGAGATGGAGATTGAGAGGCGTAGGAGCAGTGTTGTTGCTATGGAGGACTTGAAGCACTCATAGAGTGGTGATTGAAAGTGGTGGGTTTTGGATGATATTTTGTGTTATTACTTTGGAGATGCTGATACCCCAGGATTTCAGGAATTTATGGCGGTGTTGGTTGGAAGGAAGGAATATGTGATGATGATGGTGTTTCTTTTGTTCTAGAATGATTACACATCTATCGCAACCTTTTATATTATGGCTCTCCTCTCGCTATCTGGTCATATTGTGCCTGTGTCTGATCCTCAGTCCATCTCCTGTATCATAAGTCGTCTTGCGCTTCTATCTTCCACCGGAAGCTTCCTCATCTTGATGCCCCTGTTCCAGGGCTTTTGTCGAATTGCTTGTTAACGTCGCTGCCGTCACCATTTCTATGAGAATGCATTGGTGTGCCACACAGTAAGTTGCTGCTTCGTGACAACAGTCTTGGAAGTCTCCTCTGGCCTTCACTCCTGCCTGATGCAAACCAACACCATTTCTCTAATGTATACCTCATCCTCCGCACCGCACCTTCCCAATCACGCCTCACTTTCTTTCTTCTCCTTCTCCACGTCCTTACCCCACCCAAAATCCATCAAATACCCATCCTTCTTCAACTCAACATACTTCTCCCTCTCCAAACTCCTCCTCGCAACCTCAATATCAAAATTGATATCCTCCACCAACGCCTCCATACTCTCATACCCCTGCTCCGGCCGTATAAACCCCACAATACTCAAATTCATGAGCGCGTTGTAGAAATCTGAGCTGAATTTGTGAAGGATGTGCACTTCGACGCTGCGAACGGAATTGGCGTAGTATGGGTTCCAGCCGATGGACATTACCATGGGATAGATTGTTGGTTGTTGGGATTGTGAGTTGGTTGTGGCCGCGTGTGTGGTGGTGGACGAGGGATGGGGATGGGCTTCGGCGTCTTTGTCGATCACTTCTTGCGGCGCGGCTGGTAATGGGGCTTGAGATGCGTCGGAGGTGGAATGGGTGAAGGAGAGGCCTGCCCAGCCGTAGTAGACGCCGGAGTCGATGTCGCGGCCGTCGATTGTTGCGCCGGTTATGGGGATATTGGCGGTTGGTATGCCGAGCTGTGTAAGGGGATGTGTAAGTATGGAGACGATGGTGGATGTGAGCAGGGAAGCTGGTCGAAAAAGATCCATAAGGGAGACAGAGAGCGAAGGAGTTGTAGGAGAGAGAAAGAGAGAGAGTATATACCTCTTTGCTGCCTCGACCGAAGCCGCGGATGACAGGACCACGTATTCTGATAGGATATGGAGGTTCGGGGCCATCGTCTGGTCCTACTATTGCTGGCCGTGTCATATTGAAGCCACAGTATGAATATACACACGCATCGAAGAAAGAAGTGTTTGAGCTGCGATAAGAAGGTCACGTGATTAGGGCATTAGCGGAGGACGAAACCTGATGACGACGAATTTCTAATCACCCTTCTCCTCTCAAATGGCTATATGTTACCTCGTACCTCCCGCCGTCCGACAATGTTTTTCTGACCGACTCTGGTCTGCCATGCATTGAAAGAACCTTGACCTGAGAAAAGACTGTTGTGAAATTTGCTGTGCTATTACCTGCTATATCATTCGAGCAAAGTATATGGACTGAGCGCTCGGCATACAGAGATATCATACCGGGAAAGAGCAGTCCCAGAATGGACACAAGACACTCGGCAGAGTCCACAAGCACTCTACACAACGATGCTCATCCTCCACAGCGTGAGCAAGGGCAAGATGTCGTCGCCAACCAGGTTTCCGGGGCAGAGCCGAAGTCTACCGGAGTCGAGCAAGCGAACAATAATGTTGCCGAGTTACCAGGCAATAACCAGTCTGAAAGCACGATAAACGAGCGACCTACAACAACAGGCAAAGAACCGGAGAAGGAGGAAACTGATAAGGACTGGATAGTCAAATTTGATGAGAATGATCCTTATAATCCTAAGACTATGGGTAAAGGGAGGAAGTGGTTGATTACTATGGTTGTGGCTTTTAGTTCTCTTTGTGTGTGAGTACAATGATTTCCTCTTCTCGATTCACGTGGCAGCAGCATGTCATCGCCGTGGATTCTAATCCTTCTCGCAGTACCGTCAACTCCACGGCCTACACATTCACATATGAACAAATCGAGCCCGAATTCCACGTCTCCCGCGAAGTAGCTGTGCTCGGTCTCTCATTATTCGTTATCGGCCTCGCCTGCGGGCCTCTGTTCCTGGCTCCATTATCAGAATTTTACGGCCGTCGCTGGATCTACATTGGCTCCTTCATCTTTGTATTCATCTTCATTATTCCATGTGCCGTGGCAAAGAATATTGAGACTATTATCATCACTCGCTTCTTCGATGGCGTTGCGGGGAGTACCTTCTTAAGTGTGGCTGGAGGCACGATAGGCGATATGTTTGATAAAAACGAATTATCCATGCCGATGATGGTGTACAGTGGCTCTCCATTTTTGGGGCCAGCTCTAGGACCGATCATTGCTGGCTTCATCAATCAATACGCTTCCTGGCGATGGACCTTTTGGGTATTACTTATCTGGACTGGTGTGCAGCTAATCCTGATCGCCGTGGTTATTCCAGAGACCTACGTCCCCGTTAAGCTCCGGCAGAAAGCTAAAGCTTTGCGCAAGTCTACCGGCAATGAGAAATGGAAAGCTCCGATAGAGATTATGACCAGATCTCTCACGAAGACTGTCCTATATTCGTGTCTTCGACCTTTCCAGCTACTATTCTTCGAACCAATGGTTCTACTTCTTTGCCTTTTGAGTGCTATTCTTCTTGGTATCCTTTACCTCTTCTTTGGAGCATTCCCGCTGTAAGTCTGGTGTCTCGATGTGTACTGCTTCGAGACTAATCGCAAGACAGCGTCTTTGAAAACAACCATGGCTTCGAGCTCTACCAAGTCGGTCTCAGCTTTCTCGGCCTATTCGTAGGCATGATCCTCGCCATCTGCGCTGATCCGATATGGCGAGCAAACTATCGTCGACTCGTCCGAAATCGTGAAAAGCTTACTGGCGAGCCTGGCGTCGCAGAGCCTGAATACAGGTTACCTCCTACTAGTAAGTCTGATGCCAGTGTTACTGGTGAATGGCGCACTAATGTAGTTGCCAGTTATCGGCATTCAATTCGTCTGGGTCGGCCTATTTACATTCGGCTTCACAACATACTCTTTCGTACATTGGATCGTTCCCATCATCTTCTCCAGCTTGATTGGTTGCGGCATCATCTGGTGTTACGCAGGCGTATTCACGTTCCTTGTTGAAAGCTACCCGTTGTATGCTGCATCTGCACTGGCTGCGAACTCGTTTGCGAGGAGTATCTTTGGTGCTGCATTTCCGTGAGTCTACCAATGAGCCATGCAGGTTTCTGCGAATACTGAACATGCAAAACAGACTGTTTGGCAATCAAATGTATAGAGGTCTAGGTTATCAGTGGGCCAGCTTCCTGCTGGGGTGTCTTTGTCTTCTGGTGGCACCATTCCCGTATTTGTTCTTCAAGTATGGCAAACAACTGAGGAAGAGAAGTCGGTATGCTACTGTGAAAGACTGAAACAGAAGCTGCGCAACAGTGGCCTGAATATGAAGCGTCATGAGCGAATGCTTGCCTAAGCAGAGTTCACATGTCTTGTTATGGCTATTGTTGACTCTCCAGCTAGTGACAGTGTCAGAATGGCTGCCGGTATCGACTGGATTCGGGAGCTGCTCCAATTCTGACGAATGACGGCCGTCCAAACATCTTTGTCATTGAGGTGGATGGAAACTCTCCAACACGACTGCTCAGACACGACTCCTGAGCGAGATTAGTGACGATTTTCACCTTCCGACCACAGCATCCGCTCGTCACACGACCTCCTAATACTAGCGGCACTTCCCACCGCCTGCATGCACATACTCGCCCAGACCACGAACCATGTCGACGACTGCACGGCCGAGAATTGGCTCGTTGGCTACAGTGGTGACCTCTCACATTTCCATGGTATCGCAGACGCGACTGCACCTTTCGACGGAGATGGCCCAGGTTCGAGGCGGAGGGTGATGCTGTTTGTTCCAGCAGGTTGCTCGACCAGCCGCCAACAAGGCAGACATCACATCACTGAGAAAGTGAGCACCTATCACTGTGATTACCTCATACAAAGCCAGCATATGATTTCAACCGCTCAACGCACATGACGGCTGTTTGAGTTACTGTGAGTCTTTGTAGTGCCTACCGCATACTCCGCGTTCCTGATGAATGAAGATCTGCTGGCTTAAGAGGCTCGCACGGAGTGACAGGACCTGTTGTGCTTCAAGTTTCGGCAATTATCTCAATGTGCAACTTGTTATCTGGAAATATGAGTACTCAATGTTGGTGCGCGTTTTTATTTTGCGAACTGGGCGGACGGACATGTTGTTCTCACAGTATTGTTCATGTTGAGGTCGCTTTTCTGCATTTGGTATTTGAGCGTGACAAAATGTCAGGTAGATATGAGGGAAAGGCTCAACTCTTGAAAGTTGGCAATAATCATGCCATTAATTACTATACAATCTATGCACTGCAAACAATCCCATCCTCATTCACACCCACAATCTAATAATCACCCTCCTCATCCTCACTCCCATCCCTGCCATCATCCCTATAAGCCCCCAAAGCATCCCACCTCCTCCTCCTCAGATCCTCCTCCAACCCACCCCCACCCACCTCAACCTCCGCATACCCGCCCTCTCCACCCGCCCAACTGAGCGCAACCGGCAAAAACACCAGCGCATGCAAGGCACCTAACACGACCAAAGCCAACCAAACACGGAAATAATACACTTCAAAGATCTTACTCCTCGTGAACGCCAACACCGCCACCCCCAGGAACTTCGTCACTGTAATCCCACTGAACACGCTACCACCCACTTGCGTCATGGCAGCCCAAGCGCGTGCGTCTTTGCCGTGGAATGTCACGGTTGAGCTCGACATAGCGAGGTATCTGCGCTCGCCGACGACGTTGCGCGCGACCAGGACGAGGGAAGTGACGCCGACGCCTTGATTTGCGCGAGCCATGAGGCGCGGGGACGGGAACTGGAAGGAGCGAGCGATATGTGCGCAAAACTCCACTGCGATGCCAACGCAGATGACGAGGTTGACTAACGTGACTGCATTGAGGCTGACACCAGCAATGACCATAGCGCCGCCGATGTCGACGAGGATCATGATGACTGTGATGCTGATGACCGCGCCGGTACGAAGAGAGCCCAGGAGGAAAGAGGAGATGAGGAAGCAGGCTAAGACTGCGGAGCCGAGCAGTGAGAACGTGAGTCGGACTATGCTGGAGTACTGGTCGAAGAAGATGTAGAATTTGCTGTAGGGGAAGACTTCGAGCCCAGGATTTGCGGCCGAAATGTCGGATGCGATGCGCCGCGCTGAGGCGTATGCTGCGATAAAATCGTCTTGTGAGCGGAGCGGAGTGTGAGAGGTGCGGAAGTGTGAGGCTGGAATGCGGAGATGTTCGGGGTCGACTACGACGGCGTCGCTGTATGCTGCGGCGCCTGCGAGAGGGCATTCAGGGGTTGTGGGGGCGGCGAGCCAGCGTTGCAGGTACGACATGTATTCGTCGCCTTCGGGCATGCCGGATAGGGTGACGTTCCAAGCGGGGTCGCGGTTGGCGAAGCAGGGTTCGCCTGTTTTGGGGTTCACGCAGCATTCTTCGCCGAGGTTGGGGTTGAGCCAGAGGAAAAAATCGTCCACCCAGCTGGCGGCGGGCGCAGCGATGTAGCTGATTTCGGGGCGTTTACGCTCGCCTTCAAGGATGTTGGTGAGTGAGAGGTCGGCGCAGGTAGAGAAGCGGCCACAAAGTTCTTGTTGTACGTGGCGTTGAGTAGCGTTGACTGAGTAGGTGACGAAGTAGACTGGTGGTCCGACGTTCAGGTAAGAGTAAAGATCGTTGAAGTAAGGGATTAGGTAGGAGTCTTCAGGGATGGCGATGCGTTGGTCGAGGCCGAGTTCGATAGATGGTAAAAGAGCAAGACCGATAGTGAGTAGACCGAGGAAGAAAGTGACGATACCAATCTTGGCCTTGTTACCGAGAAGAGCAGGGGCGTAGATCCTGCGAATAAAGCGTTGCAGGGTGTCTTCGTCGTGCACGGGAGGGTGCTGACCGTAGAAGGAACTTTGTGTAGGCTTGACCCGAATGCAAGGGACGCAGTCGACCCGACCAGCTTCCACGCGTCGTTGATTCAGAGCAAGTACTGCTACGAACATTGTGATCTGGAGGAGTGCATTGATGACTACAGCGCCCGCGGCATACGCAGCAAAGTTGCGAACTGCAGGCATGCCCACGGCAGTGCCGAGTGCAAACGCGATTGTCTCCATTGTAGCAGAAAGCAGAATACTAGGTCCCATTCTGCCCAATGCTCTAGACATCCTGTGCTCAACCTGCTCATCCGGATGACTAGCATTGACTCTCTCAAACTCGTGGACGATGAGGAAGATATTGTCTACACCAACAGCCAGGACCAGAAAAGGTATGACCTCGGCAATGATGAGAGTAACCTTGATGCCACATGCTGAGAATAAGCCGATCGATGCTGAGACAGATAATAGAACAATAACGATCCCGGCAACGCCCAACATGAACTTGGACTGTACGAGTGCGCTTTTCGGGTTCTGCAAGACTGATCTGACAGAAACTGTCGTCGAACCAAGAGCGAATGAAGCGTACAAGAACATGATGATGTAACTGATCACAACGATCGATGCATCTGTGTTGGTAGATTTGTTCAATTCCTGCTCCAAGCTGATCTCAGTGTTGAAGGACAGTCGGAGACCACGCTCTTCTGCTTCAAGCTGAACCTGCTGCAGATAGTCCTTCAAGCTTCGTTCCCACGCCTCGGCGCGTGCCACCTCGGGGCTATTCTCGGCGTGGTTTTTGACGACCCAAGTGATGACCAAGGCAGAAGTATCGAGGACTGACCCATTGTACGGACCTACTAGAAGATTGATGTCCAAAGGCTGCTGGAAGTCAGGTAAGCATGTTCCTTCCACTGGATTGTCTACACATGTCTGTAATTGCTCTTCCCAGTCATCCCGATCTAAGCCGTTCTGGTAGAATCCTGATACGGACTGGACGACACACCCTTCACTAGTAGGATTGTAGCAAACATTGCTGAAAGTGGTATTGCCGTCAGCTGATTTGAGGGCGCGCACCTTCTCCTCTACTCCGAACCACCATTTCAAGGTCTCGTAGTTCAGGATAGGTCCAGGACCGGAAGGTAGAGTGTCGTTGACCAAGAAAGCTTGCTCAGCTCGAAAGAAAGGGCCAAAGCTATCGTCGAAGAACGTCTTCTCTGCAGCTGCAGCGGAGTCTGGCGATACCCAAAGACGGACAGGATCTGTCTCAATCGCAAAGCTCTTCCACCCGATGCTTAGCAGACCGACCACAACAACGCAAGTGCCAATGGTGATGGCAGGGAATCTTGCACAGATCAGTCCAAGTCGGCTGAATAGACGATTGCATATTGTGTTTGGCCAGTAAGGTCGAGTAGGCCTGTGCAAGACACCAGGTTGATACACAATCTCTCCATCTTCGTCTTCATCATCAAGAGTGCTATCCTGTAGCATCCTCAGCCTCTCTTGCATGTTCTGTGCTCGTTTTCTGTAGTAGACGTGACCAGTTACTGCCAAGACAAGCATCATCACAAATATACAGTAGATCAGCACAACCGCGAATGATAGACAATGCCAATGTCCAACATAGCAACCATGACTTGTGCTGACCTCTGCAAGCTCCGCACAAGACGATCCACAATCCATGCATGCACATTTGTATCTTGTATCGGTGCTATTGCAAGGATGTGCTTTGTCATCGGCCGGCTTGAAACCAGGGTATTTCTCTTCTGTTGGTCGGGGGAAGTTGATCTGAATCGGACTACCAAGTGCGCTCTTGTGTCCTAAAAAGTTCAAAAACTCCTGGTAGTTCTTTGCACCTCCACCAATAAACTGCATAGCTCTTGAATTTGTTGCACCAAACTTGACGTCTTTGCAGCTGTCGTAGAAGCCAGACGCATAGTCGTCACTCCAGAGATTATCCAGCTCTGTGACCAAGTCTTTGCCATTCTTAGGTGTCGTGCCTGTGACGTTGATGAACAGGGATTGATCTGGCGAGCAGGTGAATGTGCAGAAAAGGTTGTAGAAGTTGGTCTGGCAGGCTGGACAGGATGCGATGAACGTCTCGGCACGTTTGAGGTTGTCACTCAGAGCGTCAATCTACCAAGAACAAGTCAGCTTACACGCCAGTGACTTTCGGAAGATCGCATCTTACCTGCTCTTCGGCACAACAAATGGGACCTTCTGCCCACTTTTCGCCACACACGTTAACAAGCTTCTTGCGCACATCATCTGCTGGTTGTTCTGCTAATCCATTGTCTGGACATGGCAGATCCTTCCCGAAGAATCCTTGCTTGCCACAATGTCCTCGAACAGCACATCTTCCGGCTTCGTGTATAGCAGTTGGTGGTGAAACTATTGCCACAGCGCTACTTGCGAGCAGTAGCTGAGGGAGGAGATGGAACGAAAGCCTCATCTTGGAGGCGAGGGCGACGAGACCTGAGCCTCGACTGTTTGTATAAGACGGCCAAGGTAGTACAGTATTAGGTACGGCGTTTCTCAGGAGATGTTGTCAGAATTAGGATGTCCGTCTATACCATACCTATGCCGCCGAATCTTTTTGCTAGACAAGCCAAGTATGGAGACCAGATGGAAGATTGAATGCTTGTTGGTGAGGCGCCGCTTGCCCATGACGTACAAGCCACGCCTACACCAGCCACACACCACGTGACACAGACACGGAGAAGTCTTGGCAGTTTCAGTTCGAGTTTCAGATGAAACTATGCGTGGTAATGAAGACTCCTGCAATGCTCACAACACTTTGGGTGCTGTTTATACTTGCCGAATTGAAAGTCGATGCTTGATAAAATCCATGAATGAATTAAGAACCGAAAGTCTGATAATTCAGCGTGTGTCCTGCATAACATGAAACACTTCAATCTGCTGTCTTCAATGACATTCTCAAAGCCTGAGGCAGCCACGGCGAGATCGGAAGCTATACCTCTGCAGAAAACTTGGTCTCCCAACAATCTTACGGTCCCAAGTTTAGATGAGGACTCCGCGTCCGACTATGATTACATGCCAGAAGATGGACTTCTCTACGACCACGCAAAATCACAGCGAAGTTTAAGTGCTTCCAATGGGTTTGGCTTCCTAGAGAACTTCTTCTTCAGAACATCAATCGGTCAAAGAGTATACATCTTGTTGCTGCTCATCGTGCTCGTTGCTCTAGAGTCTGCAACAGTGGTCACGAATCGTCTCATCTGGATGAGTATGTTGCTCATATTCCGAGTGTAGCTTCGTTATCTAATGCATTATAGCTGGGGTCTGGCGCTTCTCGTATCCTGTCACCATCACCTTTGGCCAAGTTCTGGCCATTCATGTTTTACTCATGGCATCTGCACCTTTGACACGCGTTGTGCTACGACGACCTCTCGAATATATCGGGCTTGCCGGCTTGATCGCACCTCCCGCTCGGAAACCGCTTTCTGCTAGTAGCCTACTAAGCCTTGGTGTGGTTGATCTTGACGTTTCAACTATGTGGAGAATACTGCCTTTAGCAACCATATTCGTTGCAGAGGTATCGCTAAGCAACTTGGCCTTTGCGTACGTGACAACTCAACACACTGTGGATTATCAGTACTGATAATGATACAGCTATGCACCTCTTTCTGGATACACTCTTACTAAGCTTCCCATTCTGCCGTTGATCCTGCTTTTGTCCCCGTTCATCCTCGGACCAAACACTACTTTCTCGAAACATCTCGTATTGACGTCTCTCCTTTCTCTAGCTGGTTTGCTCCTGGTCTGTCTTCGTCAGCGTACCCCAGCCGCACCGACAGACACTTTGGTTATGGGGCTGATATCGTCGCTGTTCTCAGCTCTCTACCCTCTATACTTTCTACGCCTTCGGGACGATCCGACTACTAGCACGGCAGACATAAGTGACAGCTACGATAGTACGACTACCCAGAGCCAGCCTCGTAATAGTGTATATGGCATACTGGCTCACCTTGCACCACTTACGACTGTGATGCTCCTGCCTCTCCTCTTCTTCTCTGGTGAACTATCGGATATCCGTCGAAATTGCTACATCCTCGATGAGTACAAGTTTTGGATTCCAGTAATGGGGGGTATGTTCAGCAGCTTCGGCTCGTTCGTTATTACAGCTCTTCTCCTCGACGTAGCCGGACCCATCGCCTTGGTGGTTGTCGGAATATCGCGCGCTGGTTTCCTGGTACTAAAGTTGCAAAGTGATGGAGCAGGCGTCCTGGGGTGGATGACTTGGCTTGGTGGCGTGGTTGGCGCGACGGTGTGTATATTGATGGAAACAAGAAGGCGAACATGAGGAAGCACCTTACACGTTCAGTCTCATGCTCATACGATTCGAAGGTCTTCACAGAGAAGTGCTGCCATGACTTAGTACTTGACGACCTTGCTCCGCAGCAGTGTTGGCCGACGTTATGACCATTGGAACGACCAGGGGCGCGTGGCTTCTGCAACTCCCCCACTCCTGTCTTAATAGCCCAGACGAAGAGCAATGGCCTCTCGGTAAAGGTCTAATCATGATAAGGTGCCGGCGACGAGATAACCAGCCGTCAGCTACACTTGACCTGTATTGTTGGATCGCAATATCTCCGCTCCACTTTCTCGCATAATCAGTGCGACAAGGTATTGAAAGCGTTGGGACGTGGTTGGTGTCGCACAAGAGGAGGGGTAGTCACGACCGAGCTATAGCTCTGCCTTCCAAGGTTGGATAGCCGCGTTAGCAATGGCATATATATATTAAAAGGTGAGTCTCCTCACGCTCTTGTCTTCCTGACTTTCAGTCACTCCTCATCGACAGTTCACCTTCCTCATTACATATACCGACGCTGCTCCCACCTCACTGCACCATTCTCAACCCTTCTTCATCTACTGATATCCACTTCCCACCACCTCATCTACCCCTTCACTGACCCAACGTACTTCTCAATTGCACGATCCAATGTGTATTACACAGGTCCAGATCTACGACTACACCCACTCTTGCGGCCACAAGTGTGGTTCAGATACTCTTCAGTCCATAGCCCCCTACCCAATTGCGCTTGCAAGACGCGAAAGTTCTTCAGACCAGTCCTTCTCCTGCTCTAACTGTCCTGAAATCATCTACACCTATCCAGTAGATCCGTGCGAGGGCTGCAAGCGGCATGGACGCTGGATTTGGGATTTTGATGTCTACGACTTTGTCCAAGTAGCTGTAGAGGACTTGAGTGTTGGGGTGGGAGGTGCAGATATGGACGTGGAGTATGTGGAGGACAATCTGCCTTCGTGGAATACTATGCAGGTAAGTCAGATCATCCACATTCCAACTCATGCCAAATCAAGATATCTGCTATGTTCATTTCCGCTCAGCCCTAACACGCATGACAGGAGCCGTCTTCCACAACAGCAATATTTCCACATCCCACCGCTTCCAACATCGATGTGGCTCTACACCCTCACGTGCCTCATCCGGCGTCTCCTCGTCGTAATCACGAGGACATACTTGTTACTGCTATGTCTGGCGTCTGCATCGGACATTCAGCATCTAAAAAGGCCGGACCGCGATCAGCATTGCCTCGAGGTGGAATTTTTGCGGCACCGAGGACGATAGCACGAAGGAGATGAGAGGCAAAAGCGCACACGAGAACACTCACCGTGTCCGCACAGACAACAGAGGACCTGGGCGTGCTTCGTGCTCGACGGGCTGCTGTGGAAAAGAGGAAGAAGAGTTAATGGCACAGTGAGGAGAGCTATATTGCATGCATCGCTGAAGGATGAGGTTTCAAGAGCAAGGCAACTTCCACCTCACTGCCGAGTCGAGTCTGGCAACGCGCTGCCTCGCAGGAGCTCCAGTGGCAATTCAAAGCATTCATAAGCTTAGGAACCAGGTATAAGGCGTGCCGGTAACTCCCCTTCCCGCCTGCTAGTACCAGAGATTCAAAAAGTGTTCCTCCATGCAACATACGCCGGAGCACCGACGCACGACTCTCAGTATTCACTGGCAGCAAACTGACAAAGCACATCATGGCAAGCTACTGAAGCCATCTCGTGGCTCAATTTGAGGACGCTCTAACAGGCAGGCCTGTCAACTTCATAGACGAAAAGCATGGAAGTGTAGATGGGCATCGTATCAAAGTTTGAACGCTATGATCAAATGCCCGAGAAGGGTACTGTGAGTGTGAAAGGCAGAAGGATAGAGGCATCACTGCACACGCCATCGTACAGAAGTATCTCAACTCAGTAGGAGGAAGGAGCCTCGCCGTACATTGCAATACAACTCAGCAATAATGAACGCAACAAGACTGTGGTGAACGTGAGATCTCTTATGTATTCGTGCGACCAGTAAAACACGAACTCCAAAGAACAAATCGAAAATCCTAAACAAGAATGTATTTATCGTTTCGAGCAAAACATCAGAGACCACGCCGCACTCTTCGGCCCTTGCCTCCTTCCTCTCCATCTCTCCTTCAGTCCTGCCTTCATCTTCAAGTCGTGATGATGACCCTCACAGTTCGGAGCTGTGTTATTCAGTGCTAGGCGGATCTACATGTTAGCCCTTGAAACCCCCACCAATAAGACAGGTAAGCAGGCCAGGCCAGGCCAACGTACGCTACACTTGGTGCATCCACAAGAGGAACATGATTTGGTAGAGCAGCAGTTACACCTGTGAAGAGGATGAGGGTTAGTTTCGGCTTGTCTTGTGTCGAGTGAACTCAGGGAGGATTGGTCATAGGAGGCCGATGCAGAAGTCAGGTATCGCGGGTATCGTATAGGGTACCAAAGAAAAGTGTGAGTGGAAGGTGATGGACATGAGACTTACTCAGGACACATTCTGAGATGGGCGTGAAGAGTTTATCTTCGGGTTGAGAAGGTAGGCTTGCGTTGTAAGGATGGGATGAGATTGTGGGTACTAGTGTTTGATGGACTCTTTCCAGGAATGAAGAGGGCAGCGTCTGTTGATTAAGTACCACAATAGCCTTTGCTGTCGTCACATCGACTCGGCACCAGAAGGCGAACAAATGCCACTCACACACTTCTTATTGGTCACGTTCTCCATTGATTGTGGCAATGGCGGTGTGTAGGCATACATGTGAGACATTCTCAGGCAAACTATCAGCATTGGCTGGCTATAGCAAGAGCGGTCTACACGGAGCATGTAGATTATACAGACCACTTTATCCTGATACCGCAGGACCATTTCGAACCGTCCGGTTGGGTCAGTGCACCAATATGTCTTCTTAATGGGACGGAAGAGTCAAGCGGACGGGCGAGCGGGAGGGAGGTAGACAGGATGGAGGTGCGGTGTGCTAGGATGATGCATGGCACAGTCGGTGTGCATTAGGTGGACTATAGCTACCACAACATCATTTGAAAATAGGCGAGCTCCAGGGAACTTCTGACCCGACTGTTCAAATGTGTTCGTAGCAGTAACTATGTCTCTCATGCTACTGGACTACAATACCGGACAAAGGCCAGTTGTTGACGTGATTTCACGTTTTTCTTTTTCGACCCGAGTCGGCCCATCGCATCAGTAACATTGGCACTCATAAGAGCCATCGAACTCGTAAATCACTTGTTCTGCACACCGACATCCTCGACAGGCATTGGCTCAACGCCCACTACTTCAGCTGCAGTCTTCTGCTTATTATCCAGGCTCTTCATGAACGGAAAGGTAAGGACCTCCCTGATACTGTAGTTATCCGTCAAGAACATGACCATCCTGTCAATACCCATACCCCAACCACCAGTTGGTGGCAGACCCCACTCCAACGATTCACAGAAGACTTCGTCGATCAGCTGAGCCTCGTCATCACCTTGGCTCTTCTGGTTCGCTTGCTCTTCGAAGCGGAGACGCTGGTCGAAAGGATCGTTCAACTCGGTGTAAGCATTGACGATCTCCTTTTTGCATACGAATGCTTCAAATCGCTCGCAAAGACCAGGAATGGAGCGGTGGTACTTGGCCAATGGAGACATCATTTGCGGATGGCTAACAATGAAGGTAGGGTTGACACACTTCTCCTCGATGAACTCTCCGACGAGCTTGTCAATCATGCGAGCGTTGGTAAGAGGAGGCGTACACTCGACGTTACACTTCTTCAGAATACGCTTTAGAAAGTCGTTCGTCTCTTGTGTGTGGAGTTGGTCACCTGGTGGGAACTTTTCGCCTGCTGCTTCTTCGAGTGCGGGCATCATATCAATGCGCTTCCAGGGCTTGGCCCAGTTGACCTTGTACTCCTCGCCGTGCTGAGTGTGGAATGTAGTCTCGTATCCGCCAGTGACGGCCTTGACCATGCCAGAAATGAGGTCTTCTGTGATTTCCAGGACGTCGTAGAGGTCAGCGTAAGCCATATAGAACTCACAAGTCGTGAACTCCGGGTTGTGTGTAAGATCAGCGTCTTCATTGCGGAACTGCTTGCCGAGCTCGAAAACGCGCTCAAGGCCACCAACGACGAGTTGTTTGAGATAGAGTTCTGGTGCTACTCGCATGAAAAGCTCCTGGTTATAGGCATTGTGGAAGGTCGTAAAAGGCTTAGCGGTAGCACCACCCGCGATCTGATTCATCATAGGTGTCTCAACCTCCAGGAAGTCTCTGTCACGGAAGAACTGGCGAACGTAGTCGACAATTGCACCGCGCTTGATGAAGACATCCCGAACTTTTTCATTCATGATCAGATCTAGAGCCTTCTGTCTGTGTCGTTGTTCTGGATCCTTAAGACCGAAATGTTCAGATGGCAACATGCGGAGACATGGTGTAAGGAGGATGACCTCTGTAGCAAAGATACTAAGCTCACCAGTGTCTCGCTTGGCAGGATTCGTTCGGCCGGGCCAGCCAACAACACCGATAATGTCACCACGACGGATGTGCTCGTGTTGCTTCTCAAATGAGACTGAGCCCTTGGCATTGTCTGACTGACACATGATTTGGATTTCCACTCCTTGAGCTCTGACGATGTAAAAGATGAGGTTCTTGCCAGATGCGCGCTGATATGAAAGTCAATACCACTTCCAGGCATGAAAGAATCTTCCTCTCCGTCACTCACCTTGCCATATATTCTGCCTCCTATCCTGACCTCAGTATCTTTCTTCTCCTCGCCCTTGCTTAGAGGTGTATATTCCTTGACAAACTCGGCCATGTTTGCAGTGACCTGAAACTTGTGAGGGTATGGATTGGGATCGTGAGTGTCTTTGAGCTTCTTGATAGTCCGCGATCTGTTTTCGAAGTACTGTCTTGGGTCCAGGGTTGCTTCATCATCCTCTGCATTCTTGCGCTTGACTGGTTGTTGCGGTGCACTTGCGGCCTTTTCTGCTTTGCGAGCAGCGGTTTCTCTTTGCTTATTACGACGCTTGACTATATGAGCCTGTTAGAACTGTAACCAAGCCTTGACAGAGCATATTGCTACCCACGTTCTGTCTTAGAAATCTGCTCGCCGGTCACTTCATCTAGCATAAGATTTTGCAACTGCTCCGTTGGCGGCTCCGTGGGAGCCTGATTTTCGGTGGAAGCCATGACGAGGTGTTCAACAGCAAATGTAAGGACGCAATTGAGCTCGGCAGAAGAGTTGGAAGCTAATCACACGAGCAGGCGAAGGTAGCAGTCACTGTCAGTCATGATATAATTTTGGTTCCAATCCTCGTTGGACCCTTTATGATTATTGATCGAGCTGAAACAGCTCTCAGGTTTCAGCAACCGCGCAATCGAGTGTTTGTTGTGTTGTGTAACGCGATCATGGCAGTGGTCCTGATTTTATCAATTTCATATTACACTCTCGCCTGTTTGACCGTACCCAGGCCCTGCTGTATTGAGACGATCCTTGATGTTCGTCATGTCGTGGGAAATGATTCGTATTTGAGCGCGTGCTCGCTGCATACCACACAACAGCTTTGAACTTCTCTCTTCGCCCCTTTGCCTTCATTGTTGCATCACTTTTATTCTACACTTTCATTCACCCACTATTGTCATTCATACCTTGCTGGTCAAGAGCTGGATTGAACAGATTTCCTTTTTTTGACGCGTTAACACGTATTGTGCCCATTCGCTTCATTGTTGCATATCGAACAGGAAAAACAGCTGTTGAAGTCGTACCACCCTACACTATGTACACTCTTTATACTGTTCTCGCTTTGGCTCTTGTCAATATTGCTTCAAGCACATTGACACCAGACAACACTTGCGGAGGCAAGAATGGGTATACCTGCGACCCAAAACTAGCCCGAGGTGGCCCATGCTGTTCAACCAGCGGCTACTGTGGCTCGAGTGCGGCCTACTGTGGCACTGGATGTCAAGGCGCGTTTGGAACGTGCTGGAGTGGTAAGTCGTCCTCTGTTTCAACAACTGAGACGAAGATTAAGACAAAGAAAACCAAGACGAAGACTAAATCTGCAGGCACATTCAACACAGTGAGTTCCTCCACTACTTCCACCACGAGCTCAGGAGTTAGCCCAACCACTACTCCTTGTGGTCACATTGTGCCAAATGTCGGCACTTTCACCAATTTCGCCAACTACACCTTCCTCTCGTCCTCCCTTCCAGATGGTCTACGAGCGGATGCATACCAGGTGGGAGACTTGCCTTACACTCATTTATTCCAAGTCAGCAATGTGGTTCTCACTCCACCATATCTGTCTCTCATTGTTCCTGGCGGCCAAAACACCTTTCCAATCAACTCAGCCCAGATGTCAACTTCAGTCCAGAACATCCTCTACGCTTCTGTCCGTACTACCGCCATCCTCTCCTCTGTGCCTGGTACCTGTATTTCGACCTTTTTCTACAAGAACGACAACCAAGAGATTGACATTGAGTTCATCACCAACAGTTCCGCAATTGCCAATGATGTCTCCACTCTACCTTCGCAACAAAAGAAAGCTTATGGCAAATGGACAAATGTGGAGAAAGCGCAACTACCTCTACACTATACCAACCAGCCAAGCAAGAAGGGCGGCTCAGAGACGTTCTCATGGGGACCTGGAGCTGCAAGCGATGCCGTGCAGGAGCATGAATATCGTATCGATTGGACCGAAGGACGCGTGGATTTCTTCCTGGACGGAGTTCTGCAGCAGGAATTCGAGAGCAATGTGCCTACAATGGCAGGTAGCTGGTTATGGAGCAACTGGGCGTAAGTTTTCTGTGGTCTGAAAGTGATTCACGCTGATAGGCGACTAACAATTTTTTCTCAGCGATGGCAACCCTGGTTGGACTACAGGACCGCCACTAGAGGACAGTATCTTCAAGATACGATCTATTGAGATGTACTACAATACGACAGACAGTGGAAGCAAAGGAGGATCTTGTATGTAGGACCAGCATTCCTGTCGGTCTAAGAGTGGGAGTGGAGGACATGCAGGTATTGAAAGGAAAATTAGACATTGGCTGGACCATATGTGTCAAAGAGGTTGGATATTGGCGTGACAGGTGAATGTAACCATCTGGTGGGACATGTGGGAACTATAGCTCCTTTTCGACTTTGTTTTGATAATTAAGCTAATTTATGAAACACGATCTGAAACACAAAAGACACCCTACCTCCGGTTGGACATCTTACACATCCAGATCGTTTTCTGGAACACGCCTTTTGGCACGGATCAGCTCAACTACTGCAGTCACGGAGTCCGCCGTCGATTACCTGCATAAGCGCGTTCCTTTGTTGTTGGACCCTGGTTTGTCATCCTCTATCGCTTCTTGCCTGCAGTTTTCACACTGTTGCTCTATCTTCTCTCTCTTTTCTACACAAGTCGACGTGTCTTCGATTGTGTCGTGAATCTGTGTGGAGACAAGATGCTTGCTATCCATTCGACTTCAGCACCCGGGCAAGCTCAGATACTTAGCAGTCCAGCAGCAAACAAGGCGACACCGAAAGCAGATAATCTCATGTCGGATGAGGTCAAATCCGTTCCTAAGAGCCTTGAGGCCTCAATGTTGCCCGGTGAAATAGGCACAGAGATCCTGGAAAGAACGCAAGACGAAGGTAAGCTGAGATTTCCAAAGTGTGTCGGATGAGCTGCAGTCGGCCATGATACGTGAGGGGAATGCTGGTGGTGGCAGAGGGCCTGACGGTACCCTCAGCCTTATCGAAATCCCTGTGCGCTCCTTCTGGGATGCATGCTTACATGTTTTATTTGTGTCAGCAGATCCAAAACCCACATTCTCCACACTACCTGTTGTCGTGTTGGAGCGCATTCTCGACTACCTTCTCAATGCTGCCGATGTTAGAGACACAAGTGACGACGACTCACGTCATCAGTGGCTCAATCCAGATTACACATTCTTTACCGCCATTCTTCGAGTGTCCAGGGACATGAGGGATATAGGATCGAGAATCTTCGAACGCAACCATTTCGTACTTTTCTCGACAAAAGATCCCAGCTTTCTGCGGAATCTGACTGGACCTGCTGTGAGTGAAGGCTGCTTGTTGAGGCATCGAATATATTACCGCTTCGCGGCAATAGCACCATTCAAGAGATACCACATGCGTGTTCATATCTCCTTGAGGAACGATGGATTGACGACCAAGCTCGAAAGCGTTTTCTTCATTCTTCCGATGGACAATTTGGCAACCTTTATCTCGTCCCTAAGAATTCCAGTTTTGGGAACTGCATCGTCCTATAAACTGCTTATCGAGCTCAAGAATCACAGCAGTGGCCACAGTTTGATTACCAAAGTACAGGAATCGGTCCTCAAACCATTCGCCAAACTACTTAGCGTAAGGGCAGCGCTGTACTATTCGCGGTGCTGTAGATGACAACGTGAAGATGAAATACGAGAAGATTCTACAGCCCTCTTTTCACTGGAAGAGAGGCCTCGGTTGGGAATTCATTGACGTTGTGATGTACAAGAAGAATGTTGCAGATGTCTTTTCACATGCTGGACTCATGTATCCTGCACTTACGACATACTTGGATATATTGCAGCTGTTATCCTCTCCGTTCGTTAAGATGGCGGCTATCGACGATCAAAGCCTCCACATGCGATGTCTACGCATTCATTCTGTAACTATCACCAACATTTGCCTGTTATTCCAGGAAACAGAGGAATCTCTACCTCCTGCCCTGCCAGAAATCTTACGGGAGCATCTTGTCAGACTATCAGAAGCGCACCTGCCTGACCATATATTCGAGATGCCGTATGTCTCACGCGGAAAAGCGAAGGCTGCAGCTCAAGACGGACGATATTTTGGAAGAGATACGAATGGACATCGCTATGGGCATTTTCGCCATGTCGGATGAGAGTAAGCAACCACTTGAAATGCTACCTTCGGTAGTCTCCTCCATCGACTACGAGCGTTACGTCCTCAAGGGCCTTGGTTACGAAGGTGATTTCCTGGAAGAAAGGGTGTCGCGACGCGATGGCTGGTCAGTAGATGTCGTACATGGAAAGGAAGTTGAGAAGCCCTTCAATACCAAAGCTGCGGACGCAAATATACGACACTTACGACAACGCCTTAACCAGATCAGACTTTGTGGTGAGAAGCCGGTGAGCATAGTATGGGGACTGAGAAGAGATCAGGAGAGTGGCGAGTTCACAGAGTATCTTTACGGAGGAAGCGAACTTAAGCCACCTCCTCTCACTGCGGAGGATATGGGATTAATGGATTTCGAAGAATTTTTCGCATATGGTCCATGGGCATGAATGCACCACCTCTCGTAGGTAACAGCAGGCGTAAGGCGTGCGTGCTCTCTCAAGGAGGGGTTTAATGGTTTATGATTTATCGCTCTTGGGTTCTCGTCACGATGGCTTGGGTATTCGAACTAGCCGATTAGCGAGCAGTAATGTTCGAGATTTTCTTGTCAGTTTCAAACGTCGAAAGCAATTTAATCGTGTCTGTCGGTCTACGACTCTACTTCGTATGCATCTCATTATTCGTAATGTCATCCTCTTTCCACACCTCCTTCAATGTCTTCAGATTCAAACAGCTCATAGTTTCTCCGTTGGAACTTCGATCGACTCTGTCACAGGCTGCAGCATCTTTGGGACAATGACAGCAGCATCACCTTGAAAGAACCAGTCGCCGTCTTCCAGTCTACTAGCTTCTTGATCTGGCCTTTCGGTGTTTACCACTGCCACTCTCGCACCCCGAGCTCTAGCACTAGCAATGTATCCAGCCGCAGGATATACCTGAGCAGATGTGCCAATAACAATAAGCAGATCTATGCCTTTCTTGTCCGACATCCACTCATCCACTCGTCGCAGAGTCTTACTTGGCAGAGATTCGCCAAACCATACCACACTAGATGAACGTCAGCCTTTACATCCGTCACGAGAACTCTCAACCATCAATACTCACCCAGGTCTCAGCAGCTCCTCCCCACACTTAGGACAATGCGGCAGATCCTCCACCTCAACCTCCTTGAGCGGCACCTCCGCGCTCGAAATATCCTCACCATCATCATCCAACCTCAACGCTTCCACAATCGGATCTCTCAAATCCTCTTCATCCACAAAATCACATTCGAAGCCAACACACCTCGTCTCAAACAAACTGCCATGCAACAGCTCCAATCCACCCTCTCGTCCTCTCTTATGCCCCGCTCTTTGACTAAGGCCGTCTACATTCTGGCTGATCGTCAAGAAATCGCCGTGAGGCCTCTTGCGAGCGAGCGCGGCAAGAGCGTAGTGTGCGGCGTTGGGTTGGGCTTTTAGCGCTTGGTGTCGTCGGTATGAGTAGAATTGCCAGACGAGTGAGGGGTTGGCGTGGAAGGCTTCGGGTGTTGCGAGGGAGGTGGCGTCGTTGGAGCGCCAGATGCCGCCTGCGCCGCGGAAGGTTGGGAGGCCGGAGGATGCTGAGAGGCCTGCGCCTAGGAGGGCGAGGATGCGGGTGGATGAGAGGAGGTGGGCGGTGAAGTCTTCGGGGATTGTGATGGAGGATGTGGTTGTCATTGCTTGCGGAGAAAGATGTGCAGATAGAAGACGATGCTTGTTGGTTAGCGATAGATGAGGTCTTGGGACTCGCTGGAACAGCAAGGTGGACATGCTGTGACCAAAGGCGCATTGTCCGGAAGGAGAAGGTGCGTTCTTACGTGATGATTTACCAGGCTTCAGATGTCTTGGCAAAATAGCGACGACTAATCTGTAAGTCGAGATGGAAATGACACAGCAGGCACTTCAATGCACGCCCTTCGCCGAGCAGCACCTCGCTCTCTATTATATCATCATGCAACCAGAAGAAGCTTCGCCACAGCTGTAGAGCATTTCGGGCAACCCCTCCACGAAACCCATCCCCATCTGCTCAACGCCGGTGAATGTACCACTACCACGAGATCCCCATCCACAACTCCACCAACTAACACAATCACACAGTAACACCCAATATCACCTCCCTCGAATACTTCCACCGCCGCGCCGCCCTCGCCTCCTCCCTCCCACCAAACAGCATCGCCATCCTCGCCGCCTCCGACATCAAATACCGCTCCGGCGCCGTCTTCTACAAATTCCACCAAGACCCCAACTTCCTCTACCTAACCGGCTTCAACGAACCCGAAGCCATCGCCATCATCGAGAAGACATGGAGCGCACGCGCCGGCGACAGCGAACACGTCTTCCACCTCTTTGTCCGGCCGAAGAATCCGCGAGAAGAGATCTGGGAAGGCGCGCGGTCGGGTGTTGAAGCTGCGAGGGAAGTGTTCAATGCAGATGAAGCGGGCGCGATTGAGGATGTAAGAAGGATTCTGCCGGAGCTGATTGCAGGGGGGAAGGACGTGTATACGGATATTGCTGCGGAAGCACAGCCGCGATCTGAGTATACGCGCATGGTGTTTGGAGCGCCGAGTAATCGGGCGGGCATTGTGGGGGAGTTGCTGCAGAAGGTCAAGGTTAAGCCGTTGAAGGGCTTTATGAATAACCTTAGAGTGGTCAAGAGTGAAGCTGAAGTGGCTAACATGCGCAAGGCGGGACAAGCGTCGGGGAGAGCGTTTACGGATGCTATGAGGCAACAATGGGAGACGGAAAGAGATTTGGAGACGTTTTTGGACTATAAATTCAAGGCGAATGGTTGTGAGGAGGCGGCGTATGTGCCGGTTGTCGCAGGTGGTGAGGTAAGATGTGTTTTGCGAGAGGCAAAGGAAGGAGGAGCTGACGTGATGGTAGAATGCAAATATGATACACTATGTGCGCAATGATGCTGCACTAAAGTGAGTACTCCATATTGAAACAAGAGGCTGCAAAGCTAATCTTGAGCAGTCCAGGTGAACTCGTCACAGTGGACGCCGGTGGTGTGCGTATGACTTCGGAGCTCGGTCTGAAGCACTACTGACCAAACTCTAGGAGTACGGCGGCTATGTAACAGACATAACGAGATGCTGGCCCGTAAACGGCAAATTCACGCCAGCACAAAAAGACCTCTACTCCATGATCCTCGGTGTTCAACGACGATGCGTCGCACTATGCAAGCAGAGTCAAAAGATCTCACTCGACGGGCTGCACAGCGTCGCCGAACAAGGTTTGCGCGAAGGACTGAAAGATCTTGGATTTGATGTTTCTGGTAACGTAAGCTACCTTGATGATTCCAAAAAAGACGAGCTCTGATGCAAGGTGGATATGCTCACTGATACGATTATATGGATAGGCACTTGAAACATTATTCCCGCATCATGTAGGCCACTACGTTGGTCTGGCTGTGCATGATGCGCCTGGACATACACGAAATGAATTCTTGAAGAAAGGTCATTGTATTACTATTGAACCGTAAGTCACCATTCACAGCAACGCACCACTAAGAAGAAGAGGATTGACATGGTATGTATTAGTGGCATTTATGTCGACCAGAGCGAACGATGGCCTGAGCACTTCCGGGGTATTGGTATTCGTATTGAGGACAGCGTGTGTGTGCAAGAAAATGGACCGTTGGTGCTTACGACTGAAGCTGTGAAAGAGGTGGTTGATATTGAGGCATTAAGGCGATAGGTGATTTGGAAATCGGTTATGCTAATGACAGATTGTCTCATGAAATCAGCTTGATATCGTCAAGGGTATTCTGTCTAATGCGCAACGTATCTCTAAAGTGGACCTTCCAGAGCATCCTTAATCCTCTACTAGTAGAAGCATTATTGTCCGTCTTAATTATAGGAGGTTTATTCTCTTTCCTACCTTTCCTAGCCTTCTTCTTTCCTTTTCCTACATTCTCCTTCCCCTCATTCTCCTTACCCGCAGCCCGAACCTTCTACTTCCTAGCCTTAAGCTTTACCGTAGCCCTTTTAGTAGTAGGATCCGATTTCATCTCCCTCTATCTATTATAGAAGGCACTTTCAAATAGAGGGGCGAGGTTGTGCGAGGCGCCTCTTCGCCCTCGCTCTTGCGTGAAAGAAGGCGGTCTGGCGACTACTGGATTAAACTATCATAAGTAGGTAGGGCGAGTAGACGGGCACGAAGCTGAGTAGTAAGGTACGGTAGGTCGTGATAGAAGCTCATACGCGTCATAGTTGGGATGTGCTACAATTTTCGAAGCGCCATCACCTTGTAAAGCTCGGCGTGCAGTTCACTGATCAGCCTGATTAGACTAAGAATGATAAGGAGAGAGAAGCCTCTCGGCGTGGGCAAGATGGAGATTCAATATTAAGCCTAAGAACATAAGTATTTGTTATACCCTGGGAAGCTTACCAATAGCCTTTGTACCATTATAACCTAAAAGATTACCTAGTATGTCTCGATTGTGGTATAGTTAGGATTCACGCTTTCGCTATAACGCCAGGATGTCGAGTTGTATGTGTGTGAAGATTGCCCATACTCAAAGATTTTCTCTCAATCATCGTGCTTAGCAGATCATCCCCATTAGATAATTGCTTGGACGGCAGCCAACCGCTCTTTCAGTTCACGAAGCTCCTCAGTTCCAGCATCAAATATTTCCCTACGGTACTGACACTTTTCTTCGAACATGCGCTCATATTCATCAGTCTTGTCTTGACGCCCTATGATTGCCCAAGCAGTTACCATGGCAAGAGCGTACTCAGCGCGACGACAATGTCGGCTGCCTCCGCGAATAGATGTCAGAGCATCGTATAGTCCAGTAGTAGGCGCTGCTAATTCATATGCGAACAGCCGCGCACGCGCCATTTGGTCGTGGATGTCTGCTATGGAAAGAACAGATTCAAGTGGAACGAGGCTGAGGAGGCGCGCGTTGATCATTCTCAGGGATCTCTCCGCCCAAGGCGCAATCAGCTTGATCAAGTTTGTTCTTGTTGCGATTTGATTGAGGGGTTGCAAGTGAGTGGGAAGGGAGGCAGATTCCTGGATCGCGTTGATAAGATGGTCAGTCTCTCGGCATACCGATAGCATGCTGGAGACATTGCGGCTTCCTCGCAGTCGCTCCTGCTGGACGTCGAGGTATGGTGTGGCATAAGCAATCATTTCTGCTTGGGATCTCCACGGTATACCTGTCACTGCAGCGTGGACCTTTGAGACGAGCTCCGTGTCGGTGAATTGCGAAAATGAAACGTTCCGGAAGCACCACCAAGCTGTGCAAAATGGCCACAGTAGTGCTTCTTCTGTGGCGTGCTCGGGTAAGAGCACATTGGGAGATGTCACCATACTAACGTTGTATATATTCTGACGAGCTCCAATCTCGTCGCTGTTTAAGCGACTAGCTGCTGCGATTGTCCAGCAGAACTCCAAGAGTGCACAAGGCGGTTTATGGTCAAGGATCCGCATTAGCATGCGTGTTGGCTGTGCGTCTGTTTCTCCAGGGTCTTGAATGGTAATATGCAATGTGGACTGATGGTTATATATCGGAGTGGCCCGTAGTACCGGCTGGCTGACCACACTGCCAGGGAACTTGCGTACTAATTCTGTTGACAGTCTCGCTGATGCCGGCAAACTAACAGTAAACAAGTTCGATTTGCGAAGCATTACTGCGTGCGCCTCCGTTCCTATCTGTCGATTGGTGAGCAGGAGATTCAAATAGTGAATGGGCCTGTTGTCATCAAGGTTGAGGCAATTCATGTAGATTTGATCGCGTAGCTCGCGGGGTAGCGCGAGGAGTGAGGAAGTCATGATTAGGTCCTGTGGACTTTACCCATAGAATAAGGAAGTCCCAAACAGCGTATAGCTCGTTTCGATCTCAATGAACTAGCAGCTGCAAGACGATGGGGTAGTAAGGGCCGACTTAGCATAAGCAAGTGCTGTGACTATTGCCAATAAGATATTAGAGCAAGAAAAAGTACATGCCTCGTCTCGATCTCAACAGACCAGCAGCTACATGACGATCGAGGTAAAAGAACCCTCTTAGCACAACCAGTGCTGTGACTGTTGCCCTGAAATATCTGACTAAAGAAAAGTATATACCTCCTCCGGATCTCAATCGGTAGACAGGCGCAAGAAGGTGTAAGGATACAGGAAAGCTATCACAATCCAGTACTGTGACTATTGCCCGTGTAACATCAGAGTAAGCAAAATTGAGCCAGCGGCTATTTTCTGAAAGAATCGATAGGCAAGATAGGGATATGAGAAAGGACGCGCAAGTCTTCCGAGGGTATGCAGTGTCATTTCGAGCAAGCCAGGTATGTGCGAGAATGAGACCTCAGTCACGACGAAAGTGATTCTGCCTTATTAGTGCAGCGGTTATAGGGGTCGCGGCCTAACCGTGTTCGTGGGTTCGATTCCTACGGTGACCATCTTCGTAGCTGATTTAGTAGCGAATGATGGTTTAGAATCCTTAGCGAAAATAATAGCCCTGCGCTTCGAGCTAGTTACTTTAGTAAAAGAGGTAAGTACGGAATAGTACTAAATTACTACCTCCGGCTCTTAGCGGGAACGTAGTCTTAGAGAGACCGATTAAGTTTATAATTAGCCTTATAAGCTTATATTAGCCTTCCCTATTAGGAAGGTTAGTACCGTACGGATCGGAACGCGCTTTCTTTAAAAACCTACGACTTATCGCGGTACGATAAGAGCTGCCTTTAGCTTAATTAGAACTAAAGAGAAAGCCTTAAGGGAAACGGAGGCCCTAGTAAAACTATATAGTAGAAAGCCCTAAACTCTATAGTAGAGTAGTCCGTTATAGGGAGGCGCCAACTCTAGGACAAATCACCAAGATAGTTTTTTACGACGAAAGTAGAAGCAGTCTTGAAGCAGACGGTAGTCACGCTTACCTAATCCAGCGTACGGTAAGCCCTGCTCCGTCTGAACGTCCGTGCCGCGTTCTGCGTCATTGCGACACTGATGGTCAAAAGCTTAGCATGCCCTCGTCCACTGGACTTTTATTTCTGCTCTTTTCCACTCGTCTTCACTTACACAGCATCCTCAAAATGAAACCACAAAGTCTTCTCTTTGCTCTTGCCACCCTCGCATACGCTGCCGTCGAGCAACAGATCCCCCTTTTCTCCCCCGGTGTCCAAGATATCCCTTGCAATGGCTTTGGCACATGGAACCTCAAAGGTGATAACACTTCTGATGTCGTGAGTGCAGCTATTCAGGCTGGATACAGACACATTGATGGTGCTACTGCGTATGGAAACCATGTTGCTGTGGGCGAGGGTATCAAGGATGGCTTGAAGAAGGCGGGGCTGAAGAGAGAGGAGTTGTGGGTTACGAGCAAGTTGTGGAATGATCAGTAAGTGTGCTTTTCATGTTTGGTGGTATATTCGTGACAGCAATGTACCGTGGCGTCAAGTTATACGACAAGGTGGTGGGATCGAAAAGTATGGAGGACATGGTTGGCTGACCATACAATCATTTTATAGCCACAAGCCAAGCCTAGTGCCTGACGCTATCAACGACACCCTCCACGAGCTGGGTCTTGATTACTTGGACCTCTATCTCATGCACTGGCCTGTCGCCCAAGAAGGCAAATCGAGCCACGAAGAGTTCGTCGCCGTAAGTCCAGCATGAAGAATTCATGTTCTATTTCTATCTCTACCAATCACCTTACTAACCCCTTCATCCCAGACCTGGCGTGCAATGTCCCTCCTCCTCGCAACCGGCACAGTCCGCCACATCGGCGTCTGCAATTTCTCTCCCGCCCAACTGGATACCCTCATCGCTTCCACCGGCGGCCTAGTCAAGCCCTACGCTCATCAATTTGAACTCCACCCATACCTCCCTCAATCGGAGTTCATCGAGTGGCACCACGAGCACGGCATTGCTGTCACAGCCTATTCGCCTCTCGCCAACAGCAATCCTACCTATGACGGCAAATCCATAGCCTCCAACCTCGGCGTCCACAACATCATAACCCAGGAAGTCGTGCCACCTCTCCTTCAAAACGACGTCGTTCTCGCCATCGCCAAGAAGCGCGACTGCACACCCGCACAAGTTGCGCTCGCCTGGAATCTGCAACGCGATGTCATCGTCATCCCGAAATCAGTACAGGCGTTCCGCATCGCTGAGAACTTCGCTTCTGAGAAGGAGTGCATCCTCGAACCCAAGGATATCGAGGCGTTGAAACATCTCCCTGTTAAGCGCTACAATAACCCGAGTAAGGACTATGGCGTCAAGTTGTTCCAAGGCTTGGAGGACTCGGACGTAAATTTGGAAGTCAAGAAGCATGCTCTCAATGGACTTGAGGCGCTGAGGGTGAAGGCGGCTGCATTTAAGGCCCAGCTTGAGGAGTGGGCGGCTTAATCTTTTATTGATATGCCTAAATGATGATGTGTTTGAACTGAGCAAGTTATCTAATGGCGATGAGAGTTGTACATAATCAAGGATATATAGGCAATGTGGTGATATGTAGGACTTTCCAATATTTCTTTACCTTTCTGTATAGAGTCTGGTACAATCTTCTGTAGAACATACTCGTAGCAGGGTCAAATTGCTACATGACTTTGCAATCCCTGAAAGTAAGCGATCGCGAGGAATGAGAAGTCCAACAAAGTCTGAGAGGAAGATCGCGCAAGAAAGGAATCAAGAGAGCTTGTGGTAGGTGAAAGGTACCTGGGACAGACGCGGGAGGGTTCGGCTGGTGGGAGCAGCGGCATAGGTATGTTCTCGAAGACTACATGAATCCATGACTTGGCAGATTGTTGCTGTAAGAGGTGCTTGATCTGGCTCATGCACCACAGCAGTATGTTATCTCATAGCTTCAATTGTGTTACTCAATTCCAACTGAGAATGTACAACAAGAATCAATCCAAGCCCTCTTCACACTGACGTGAAAGTCACCCATCACGCTTTTGCCTCTACCACTCATAGCGTTCAACGGCGACGCTACTCCTCTGATGCTCCTCTCTCAACTCCGAAGCCCTTTGTGAAGCCCTCAAACTAATCCAGATCGGCAGCTCAGGGATAGTTGCAGACTGCAAAACTTCAAACAGGTTCTCCCGAAACCGCGCATAAGAAAGTCCATCCTCTTCAGCAGCAGGTTGAGTGGCACTCGTGTCGGTATTGAAGTCACACTGCTTTGTCACAACCGGCATTTTATTCGGCGTCTCGATCGATGCTTCAACGGCAACATCACATCCACGCTCTTTATCCCATCCAAGCTCGTTTGGTGATCCCATGCTCATCGCACTATCCACGCGCTCGGGAATATAGATTGATGGGAGCTTCGGAGGAGTTCTGACGCAGAAGGTGACGTGCTTAGGAGTTGCCAGACGATTTATCGTTGCTTGGGAGATGGTCGTACGATTGTTCTTGATGCTGGTCGGTGGGTTGCGCTTAAAACTTGCGGAGAGCGGAATGCGACCTGATCATGGTTGTGTTAGAACTGTTGAGTATGCTCGTAGCATGGTGAGGACTCACTCGTTGACGGTGAATGGGCATGGCTGAGTGAAGAGGTCGGGGACCTGCTGATGCTTGACCTGATTGTTTGTACGATAGATTAGGACGTTGTGTCGAGATGTAGTCATTGTTATTGATGAATATTTGATGTTGTCGTAAAGAGCTTTGATAGCGATGATGCTTGGATGGAAAGTTGATGATGTCGTGAAGAGCTTCGGAGGAAGTTCGAATTGAGAGTTGCAGAATGTTTTGTAGACAAATCTCCAACCCAAATCTTGCTAGGAAGGTGCAGTCGCGTTGTGCCTTCCATAAAATTCGGCGAACATGACATTTCACTTTCGCTGCAGATTATTGTGCAGAACATGCTCGCGCATGAAAAGGCTGATGACACCCCCGAGTACAGTCAGTCCAAGAGTGGTGAACCAAACACCTTTAAATGCATCCATGTATGCATCGAGCACTCCTTTTTTCCACTCAACAGGAAGATGTTGTATGGCACCGATACTGTCCCTCACTCTACTGATAACCTCTGAAGAACCTTTTCTGTCGCCAATTCGTGCAACAAGTTGTGCGCTTAAGAGGTTCTGAAAGACTGCACTCGCAATAGTGATACCAAGAGTACTGCCAGTAGATCTAAAGGCGTAAGATGCAGAAGTGATGACAGCTTGAAACTCGTGGCCAACAGCCGCGATAAGAGCCAGTAAAGTGATGGTGAGCATGCTTCCATAAGCAGTGCCTGCCATCAGGAAGAAAATGAAAGGCGGCCATTCAGGGACGGTAAGATTGAGAAAGGCTGCAGATAGTGAGAGCGCAACAATGTATAGCGCTTGCATAGCCACGTTTAGCCAGTAGTATTTTCCAGTTCTTTTCATGATATAACCAGTTCCCAATGAGCCAACTGCTGCTCCTAAACTGGCCGGGATGAGGCGCGCTCCAGCGGCAGTCGCAGAATAGCCACGGACCTGGAAGTAAATGGGTCCATAGTAGAGGTAGGAGAACCAGGCCATACTGAGAAACCAGTTCGTGAGACAGGCTGATGCAACGGTCCTGTTGAGCAGCAAGCGTACAGGAATGACCGGTTCCGATGCCACCTTATCCTCGATATAGATAAATGCTGCGAAGAACAATCCCGAAAGTGGCAGCGAAACATACACCAGAGGATGATTCCACGGCACAATATTGCCTCCAGAGTTGAGTCCAAGCAGTAGGAGGACCAGGGCTGTGACAAGAGTAAATGCGCCTAGGAAGTCTACCCTCTTCAAGCGTGACTCCTCTGTAATCTTGATCGGTATCCTTACCCGGAAAAACACAATAACACCTGCAAGCAAGACGCAAGGTACTTGCACAATGAACGCGGCCCTCCACGTCCAAACATCATGCAACCAACCACCGAAGATACCACCGATACCACTACCAAGACCAAAAGCAAGATTACCGAAGCCTTGCCAAAGGCCTCTTCGTCTCAATGGGATGAGATCTGAGGCAACGAATACACTGATTGTGTTCATACATCCACCGCCCATACCTGCAACCACACGTCCAAGAATCATGACAGCTTCAGATTTAGCAACGCCACAGATAAGGTTACCAGCTGCGAACAAGGCGTAAGCCAGAAGTAGTCCATCTCGTCGGCCGTAGATATCGGTGAGTCGACCAGATAGTGGTTGAGTTGCAGCATTGCTTATCAGATAGGCGCTTGCAAGCCACGAGAGTAGAGTGAAAGAGTGGAACTCGTCAGAGATTGGACCCGAAAGAGTAGCCACTATTGTTGAGTCCAAAGCGGCGAGGAAGGTGCCAAAGTAACATGGGCCCATGACGAGAGCAAGCTCAAGAGTGCTCGGTTCTTTGGGTATCGGGATTGCGCTTGCATTCTGCTCGTTCCCACGCTCGATCGTGCCATTATCTCGTGTCTCATCATTACCTAGTAACGGACTATTTTCGGAGGCTGTCTCTTGATTTGCAGACATGGCAATAACTTTGTGACTATTGAACCTCGATACACAATGACAGTGACAACTCGTGAAAAACGTGAAGATCAACGGAAATCAACGCTACGAGCTAGGAGTTCAGATGGTGGCTCGTCGGACAGCTCGACTCTCGCTGTTTCCAAGCATCGGCTCCGCAAATTTAGTTGTGCTAGTATTGAATGTGAACTCCGAAGCAGGTGTGTGTGTAGAGTCGATAACCTTTATCCGATGCAATATTGTTGACCTGTTTCTGTTCAAAAGTGTAAGGCGAAGCACTTGCAGATATACAATGATAACACTTCGTATTACATAGATTATATTGTTGATATCTACAAACTCCACCCCATCAATTTCAGACTTGTTTCACGCTAAGACGGATTGGGAAGGTGCTGAGATAGCTTTACACCCTGACGCCGTCTCTTGCTTCACGAGGATACTGTGGCAAAACAACAATGCCATGAGTAGACGCCTCTTCTCGACCTGTAGGTCTCTATACAGCCATGAAAATCCTTTGGTGAGTGATGAGTAACAGCATCGGTCGACTCAATCCTGAGAGCAAGAATAGGGACTTCCCCAAAAAGGTCCACCACGACCGAATATGGTGGCTCGAATGCAGCAAGGATTGCCTCAGAAACGAGCAGTCGTTGGAGTGAAGAAAGTAGTCGCTGTGTCTTCGGCGAAAGGAGGAGTTGGAAAATCGACTATTGCTGGTAGGTAATGTAATTGACTTGCGAACAATAGTTTGTAACCAGAAAGATCATTGCGATATTCGTGAGTTTGCGATCATACAGAGCAGTGGAGTTGACACTTGAAAAGCCAATTTAGCTCTATCATTCGCACGTCTAGGTCTTCGAAGTGGTATTCTGGACATGGATATATTTGGGCCATCCATACCGACTCTATTCAACCTCGAAGATGCAGAAGAACCACGATTGTCTTCTGGTAAGTGTTGCGAGGTGTATAGTACTATACACTGCTCATAGAGTTCTCGCAGATGGTCAATTGATACCCCTGACCAATTACGGCGTAGCTACCATGTCGATGGGCTATCTAATTCCCAACACCCGAACACCAGTCACATGGCGCGGGCCCATGCTCCAGAAAGCTCTACAACAGCTTTTGCACTCGGTTGCCTGGCCTGCTCTTGATGTCTTAGTCCTCGACCTGCCACCTGGGACCGGTGATACGCAGCTCACCATCACGCAGCAAATCAACCTCGCCGGTGCCGTCATCGTCTCCACGCCTCAAGATCTAGCCCTCAAAGACGCCATAAAAGGCTTTGAGATGTTCAAAAAGGTTGATGTGAAGGTACTGGGAATGGTGCAAAATATGAGTGTGTTTTGCTGTCCAAAGTGCGGAGAGAAGACGCATATTTTCGGGAAGGAAGGCGTGAGTAAGGAGTGTGAAAGAGAGGGTGTGGAGATGCTGGGGGATGTGCCGTTGGATGGGAGGATTTGTGAAGATGCGGATAGAGGGAAACCTACGGTGGTGAGTGAACCCGAAGGTGATAGAGCTGCTGCGTATTTGGGGATTGCTAGGAGGGTGGCTGAGTTGGTAGAGCTGGAGGTTAGGTGAGTCGAGGGTAACGGATGATCAGGGTGAGACTTCGTTAGATTGAAGAATGGAAATGAGGAGGAATAGGGCGAGGATAGTGGCTGTGGGATACTTTGTAATGATAACCATGATCAGCCGCACGGTCGAGAGTCTTACAGAGGTGTTTTGAAGCTAGGCGGTAAATACCTGCGAAAGGCTATCATGGTTTCGGATGATTGTTGCATCATGCGACATCCCAGATCGTGATAATTGAGATCTAAACTCGGATATCGTGGAAATGTAAATACAAAACTCCTCCAGCACTTCCCACGACTTTTTTTCTTTGAGTCACGATTTCTAGTTTCGCAAACTTCCGGCGTCCAAGGCTTTGGGATGTGACGAGAAGTATGTGACCAAGCAGCGCATATTGCCTCATAATCTATCACCTACTCCTCTCGGGCTTCCCTTTCTCTTCTGCTCGCAGCCTCGACTGATGATGGTGCGACACTGGTATCCGAGCAACTTAGTATCCGGAGTCGTGTTGTGACCAATTCGTGATATTGCAACTTGGGCAATCTAGAAGAGCGATAGTCCATAATTCACTGCTCATCATCGACATTTTCTTCGACGTAATTGGCTGTAAGCGCTCCGTCGGGCACGCTGTGCTTGCGTATGTCGCTACTTCTTACTCCAAGAAGTCTGTTAGTGATAATTCACCAGCTACGAACCAGCTCCTAAATGTTAGTCTCATCGCCTCCGCTTCCCCACCACCTTTGTGAACCCATCTTCATCGACCTCGGGCTCAGGCTTCATTCGACTCGAAGATGCTGCCTCGTCTCCATCACCCATCTCAATATCTTCATCCTCACCATTATCATCCTCATCATCGTCGCTATCGTCGTCATCTTGCTCGCCGCCCTCTCGTGCAACATGCACATGCTCAACAACCTGCAGACCACTCGCATCCACCCCACCCTTCCTCGCCTGCCTTTCCTTCCATTCCTCATACATTCGATCCACCCTGGCTGTTACGCCCTGCGCCAATTCTCTCCTACATCTCAGGACTTCCCTTGCCACAATCACTTCACTCTCATCCTCTAGATTACACTCAAACTCATCAGCCATAACTTGCACCAGCACATCTTCCACCTCCTGTTCATCGGTGTCGGGGCGTTCGATGAAGAGGTCGGAAATGACGCCCACGAACCAGTCGCGTTTCCCAGAAGAGTCTGGACCTCCCCATTCTTCACGGACGGCTATGCTGAGAGCGGGCCAGGCATGGAGGACGAGGGAGATTGCGAGGTCGAATTTTTGTGATAATTGGTCTGAACAAATGGATTAGGCTCTGTGCGGAAAGATGGTGGCCATGGAATTATACCTGGACTTAGTTGCTGGGAAGATGAGGCATCGGCAGGTTGGGGTTGTTGTGTTGACATAATTACGGTGCTGTGGTTGTTTGTTGACGTCGGCGCTTATCGCATTGAAACTTTCTGGAAAACGCAACGACGATCTGGGTGGTCCAAGCTTCAGGTCGTGGAGAAATAAGCTTTCCACGTAGATCATCTCCAACTTTAGCCTCGGGCATATCCGCCGAAATTCAGACAACAACAACAACAACAACTCATCAAACAACGACGATACTGGAAGAGCAGCGGTGTTTGTTCTTGGACGATCGTGTCTGGAGCTGGAGGACGACAAGCTTATTACAAATCTGACTGACGGACGGAGCAGGATAAATGGTCCCCTCTGAGACATCCGGAGCACAACGACCCACATTCCGCCCTACTGCAGCCTCGCGGCATCACACGCATACAGCCTCGCGCATCACGAAGGATGCCCTTCAACACCCTTGCCGTCGGCGCCGCAGTGACGCCCACCGTCATTGAGACTTGGTTCTCACACGTGCGTTTCTGTTATCCCACTTCCAACCACCATCACTGACATAGCCAATTGATAGTATCTCAAACGGAAAGACCTCCACGAAAAGCCGACAGCCCACATCTCCTACCACGTCGGTCTAAATCTGGTCCGCCAATTCTTAGTCTTCGCTTCACACCACACCGTCGAAGATATCCAAGCATTCACGGCACAATGGGTGCCTACACCACATTGGATTCGGACAGAAGACGTCCTAATTCCCTCCCGCCACATCATGACTGCAGCGACACACCTCCACAACCAACTAGGTCCTGCCGGCATCGAAGCAGTAGGGGGAAAGACTTGGTGGCAATGGCGTGAAGACGACACTCCCTTGAAAGCAGAATGGATTGACATGCGCAATCAGTACAACCTGCGAAAGCAACGAGGAGAAGAATGCACCAGATGTATGCTGTATATCCATGGCGGAGCATACTACTTTGGCAGCGTCGATGAGCATCGCTATCAGATGCAGCGGCATGCACGAAAACTGCAGGCCAGAGTTCTCGCTCCTAGATACAGACTCGCGCCGCAATTCCCATTTCCATGTGGCTTACTAGACTGTTTAGCAGCGTATCTTCACCTCTTAACCATCCAGCCACCGGAAACGATATTACTAGGTGGCGACTCTGCAGGTGGTGGCATGGTAGTAGCACTGTTGGTATTGCTACGAGACCAAGGCATACCACTACCTGCAGGAGCGATCCTACTAAGTCCATGGGTCGACCTGACACATTCCTTTCCCAGTGTGGCGGGCGGCAACGAGTTCGATTACATTCCCGCCAATGGCTTTGTGCACCGTCCTTCACGCAGTTGGCCTCCGCCAAACTCAGACGACCTCGCAATTTTCGACAATCTCGTCGCACAAGGTTGCAGCACAGCCGCAGCCAGAGCCAGCGTGCTCGAGAAGGAACTGCACGACGCCTCGCCAGACCCAAAAGGTTACGCCATCATCCCAGCATCTGCCAATAGTCAAGCAGCACCCATCCCAGGAGCGCGCTCCGCAAATCTTTCTCTCGAGATCGACGGCAAAATTGTAGAAATAAAAGATCAGATTCAAATCTACGCCACCAACGCCCTCTTGTCACATCCCCTCGTCTCTCCCGTCCTGACACCTTCCCTCGGCGGCCTTCCACCTTTACTTATCCAAGTCGGTGGCGGCGAAATGCTACGAGACGAGCAAATCTACCTCGCCCACAAAGCCGCAGACCCAGCACGATACCCACCACCAGAAGAACAACTAGCCGTCCAAGGTGCACACGCAGCGGACGTCAAGAAATGGCCGCCAACAGAAGTGCAATTGCAAGTATGGGACGATCTCTGCCACGTCGCGCCCACATTGAGTTTCACAAGACCGGCAAAATGGATGTATCGCGCTGTAGCACAATTCGGCGTTTGGGCGCTTGCTCGCGCTCAAAACGTCGATATCGCAATCGCGCAATTGCACGCACAGGAAGTTGAGGAGGAAGCAAGCGTCATAAGCAGTGACAGCGATTCCATCGCCTCCGACAGTTCCAACGAAGAAACCCGAGGCCGCCGCGGCACAAAAACACGACTCGGGCGTTCCCGATCACGCCGGAAGTCTTCAGTCGTGGCGGCCCAGCACGAGGCGATACTGAACGACGCTAGCGGCGCATCTATCGTGTTTGTCGGCCAGCCCGGTGAACCACTACCCGCATTTCCGCATCACATCTTACGACAACGCGTAACGCGGCACGGCGAAATCTTCCCACTCGCTCCAGCTTCCGAACTCCCCGGCTGCATCATGCCGTCCTCCCAAATCGGCCGCATCAAGGCGGGTCCCGTGCGGAAATGGCTAGCGACGCAAGTGGAATGGGACAAGAAATATGCCAAAGAGAAGCGCAGCGTGCAAGAACAACGGATGAAGGAGTGGACTCAAATTGCTAATAACGACGAGACGGACGACCGCGTGCTCAAAAATGAGCGACCGCCGCCAACTGCGCTGGTGGGCAGGAAACGCGAGCCGAAGAAGAAGATTGAACAGAATAGGGCGAGGAGTATTGGTAAGATGGGCCTGAAGATGTGGAGTGGATGGGGAAGTAAGCATGATGATGTTGTTGTTGAGAAGAGGGAGAGGGCGATGAGTCGTGCTGTTGTTGCTGATGGGGATGATGCTGATGAGGATAAGGAGAGTAAGAGTAGGAGTAGGAGTCGAAGAGCGAGTAAAGTCGGGCGAAGTAGGAGTCGGAATCAGAGCCAGGTGCCTGTGATGGGCGATGCTGGTGTGCCGTCAATGAGCGGAGCGGAGATAAAAGAGTTGTTATTGGACTACTCGGTCATTCCACCACGGCCTTTTGCTGCTGGTGCTACGACAGCACCACCGCCTCCAATCGTCCTCAACAACGGCGAAGAAGAGCTAGACAAAGGAACGTTGCAGGAAACCAGGAGACCATCGGTGGTCAGGTTTTTCACTGCTAAGGAGGAACTTTGAGATATTTCTCTTCTTACAGTGTTAGGTTTCAGGGGTGATATATCGGAGGGGCTGGGATTGCATATCTATTATTGTCATCTAGAAAAGAAAGCACGGCAATTTGGGAAGCATGTACGGATTAGCGTTCTAGGTTTTTTGACATGTTGGTTTTGGTTGGGTGTTCCTATTGTATCTATACCCCGGCATAGTTTCGCTATGTAAGATAGTTAAGCTATGCTACGCTATGTATGGCTTTCGTGAAACTTTGCATCTATCATACGTCTAAATGTCAAATTAGCATGGTTATTGTACTGATGGTCTTCAAGTCCATGCCGCTCTTGTACATCGTCTCGGCTCGAGATTATGCCTGCACAAGTTCTCGGGGATATGTACTGTCTCTGTCTATCACTTCTTGGGACAACGCTTGTCTGGACTTGCCCATTTTTTGCCAGTCTTTGATTAGCATTATTGAGCCACAGTGATCATGTGGTGGCTTCTTATTGGGTCGCACAGGTTGCGTAGTTTGGGCTTGTGATGAGGATTGATTCGTTGGCTTAGGAGAGCACGTCTAGTCTATTGCTCATCGTTTCAGAACATTGGTGCTTTCTGCTAACAGTGAGTATTCAATTTTCGTTCTCTTGCCGTCGTTGGAATGTCCGGCGGACAGAACCAAGACTCGAGGGTTGAGGACAGCCATGGTGATTCAAGGTCGGCTTCCAAGTTTTGTTAATTACCAAATCGGAAGCAAAGAGCGCCGGTCTGTGCTCAGCATGATATCGTGATGTACGAGACTTATGGGCTTTTTCAGAAGCGATCAGCCATTCTTTGTCTCGCTTGAATTGTCGACTTCGGCGGAATACTGAACTTCAATAGTCGTCTCAAGTACTTCTGTCTTGTCCGCCGACTGCTTCTGGGGTTCGGCGCTGCTGATTGGATCGTTCTTGCTTTCTACAGTCTGCTCAGGGTCTTCACTTCTGCTTGTCTCGCTCTTGTGCTCCATAGCCTGCTTAGGCTTATCGCTTCTAACCGTCTCGCCCTTGCTCTCCACAGCGTGTTCATGAGTCTCACTAGCTTTCTCCAGCTCTTCTTGTGCATCAATCTGCTTCAACAAAAACGCAATCGTCCTATCTCTAGCACTCTCCAATTTCCTCAAACTCTCCACCGGCATCGCTGCATACTCCATCTTCTTACTAGGAGTTGGCGGTGTAGCAGCCACAACACTACCATCCTGTGTACCCTTCAGGTTCCTCGCCTTCTTCTGCTCCAATAGCTTCCTCAACACACTGATCGATTTATCTCTCTCCTCCAAAGCCTCCGGTAACCTCATCCGATCCTCCTCATCCGCCTTATCCTGCTCAACCTGGCGCTTCTTCGCCGCCTGCTCCTCTTTCCAGCTCTTCACCGCATTGACCGCGCACGTCTCAATATGCGTGAACCGTACCGGACCCAACATAACTCCACCGTACCAACGCGCAACCATCACACTACCTGTGACTTGCATGCTCTCCATCAGCTTCTCGAGTGTTCGACCGCCGCCCTTTTCGCCGTCATCGTCGTAGCCGGTTTCGAAAAGTTGTTTGCGCGGTGCTTGAGAGCTGTTAGTGATAGTGCGCTGGGTGGACGGGAAGCGCCAGGCAACCATGCGGTGGGAGGCGGTGGCTAGATCGGGTAGCTTTTGCAGGGATTTGGCATGGAGGGAAGGCGAGTAGTGCGCTATGAAGGTGGATTGGCGGTCGATGATGGGCTCGGAGGTGTAGATGTCGTCGTCGGTGGTGTTTGGCGATGGAGAGCGGGGGCGTTTGGTGGACATTGCTGTCAACGGTACGTTATCGATCACATTATCGGTTCTCTGTCGACCATGATGATCAGTGAGTATTCCAGAAGATGATGTTATCGGGGTTGAATCCGATTGATCGGCAGGGTACAGTTTTGAGACACGTCTGAAACATGTCACCATTTCTCTACAAGTAATTCAATTCTGCGTCTGCATTACTGGCTTTCCTTTTATGTACAATTCATTGCTGCGGCATCCTCTATACATCATTGTTGTTCCTGCTAAAGACGTGCCGCAAAGCCAAACACAGCCAGTAATTTTATTTTGTGCAAACACAACAGACGCCATTGTCCCGACCCAAGGAATGAAATCATAACACCACACACCAGAACAAGCAAAACGTGCCCAGACCAGGACCATTCACCACTCGCAGCATACCACCAACATACAATCAGATCAAGGCTCCAAGCCGAGCTGCTTGTAGATATCTTTGGGATCGATATCGTTGTTCGTTTTGATGAAGTTCTCCAGAACGCTGAGTCTGATAGACTTCTTGAATGACTCATTGTTGGATTCGGACTCCCGTGCTAGAGCCTGCTGAAGTGTGTGACGCATGGTCATCAGCTGTATTTCCATTGACAAGCCTGGGAAGACTACTGGAGCTGACGTGACGATTGGAGCTTGCGACACTACCGGGGCTTGTTTAACTGTACCTCCAAGTCGCCAGTTCTGCTGGCTAGACTCGGCTCCGTACTCCTGTAAATCCTTTTGCGGAGGCGGCAAACCTCTACCCGGGGAATCAATAACAGCTGGAGTAGACTCAGACAAGACGTTCAAGGAGTCCTTGGTGTTCAATGCAACCGGGTTCGCTGTCGTTCCTTCTCCCGCTACTCTTTCCGGCACTGGTGATTGCGAAGCCATAGCTGGCTCCTTTCCCTTTAGCATTGCTGATTGCCCAGTCGGCATGGTGCGGCGTATGAGTAAGCCAGGATCTGGAAACTCTGAGATTGACAGCGATACAACGGAATTGTCTCGTTCTGGATTGCCTAGCATGCTGGCCTTATTCTCGGTCCGTGGCGCGTCAAGAGCTTCCGCTGGGCTATTGGTCTCGGCAATAACATAGGGATTGGGAACATCGAAAGGCTTGGACACTGCTGATCTCGTGGTTATACTGAAAGGGATATCATCTGATTCATGCCAGCTGGAGATGCTTTCATGTGCTCGCTGACGACGCGAGGGGTGTTCCGCGGTGTCGACATCGGAAATGCGATGCTTCACAGTCTTCGGTTCTGGTATGTACTCAACGCATTCCCTGTGCTGCTGTACGCATCGCTCACATGGCCTGCTCATGGAGCATTTCTGTCTCAGTCTCCTGCAACTACCACATGCTACTCCAACGCGAAACGAAGACCTGGCTTTTATTTCGGCCTGCGTGGGTACATGAGGCGAGGGTGCTGCCACCTCGTCATGGGCAGAAGAAATGCTGTGCGAAGCAAGACGTCAGTAATTTTGAATCAGGTGAGAGAGCACGCAGACGGCCATAGCACGGATTACGCCATGCTCGGCCGACGCTTCACTGTGATGACTTAGTCGCTGTTAAACGACCACTGCGGAGTGAACTCACCGCGCCGCCATTTGATGGAGATAGATGCTGGTAAGTGCGTTCGTGTGTAAAGGTAGATGTCTATGTGATAGCGTGTGAAGAGTAGCCGTGTGCGTGAGATGGAGCGTGAAGTGCGTGAAGTGCATGAAGTGCGTGAAGTTGCCGGGAAGCAAGAACTGCAAGAGAAGTGGATAAGTGCGAGAAGCGGGCGGAGCGGGCGTGCGGGCGAAAATGCGCGCCCATGAGTCATACCGGCTCGCCCTATTTGTCCGTGTAGGAATAGTACCTGGAAATCAAACTATATTGTGAGCTTGAAAATAGACATCGGTTCCTTTCATACTAGATCCTGGTTAGACCGAGGAAAGGGAACGACGAGATGAAAGCACACGGTGATCCTACCGCGAGCATTCCGAGCGGCGCACGGCCCATTCCACTTCCGCAACGTGCGCGCCACGTCCGACTGCCCGGACAAAGGACATCTCTCCGTGAGCACCAGAGCAGGTGACAGCAGCCAACATGTTGCGAGATGTCTGAGGGGAATAGCCGCTCCAGGACTTAATGAACCACTGCTGAACAACACGGGGTATGGTTGTGCGTGGAGGTTCTTGGGACTAGTGTTACCGACCACACGTTCGTTCCTCAGGATACTATTGACAGCAGTTCCAAGAACGTCCATGTCCGGGACTGAAGTAGGCTCGAGGCGTGTAGTCTGCCGTCGCCATTTGCAGCAGTGTTGCCTGGGCTGGTGGAGGGGGATTCCGGACACAGTGGGAGCGAAGAGGCAAGCGACGCAAGATACTGAGGCATGCGCAGAAGCTGGATGAGCCCGTTGAGTGAAGAAGAGATTCTACAGAAAGAAAGAGAGCGAGCTCAAGAGCGGAAGCGGATTGCGAGAAGACTATGCTCAGTACCTAGCTCGTTGCCACCTCATAGTGTTGGAACGCGAACTCATACATCCCAACTTCACCAATCCAGGCACTTTCCACCAGAATCCTTCTCATCGTAAATTGCTATAGCTAAACATAGTAAATCATTCCCTACTCGGCATCTTCTGCACCATATCTCAACTTGGTTCCATCACACTTGCATTAGCATCTGCCGTAGGATGTGTCAATAACTTTCCACACCACTCTTCATTCTCTAGCTCCTCACCTTGACTGCCGGTTGCCCGGATAGAAACTAATAACTTCGGTTGCTTTCAAACGCTTCTTGCGCGATCTTGGAGAGGGGTAAGATAAGACCGTTCTCGCGTGGTTGCAATGCTGATTCGAGTTCGGAGGCTGTATGTATTTGGTTGAGGTGGGAGGCTGGTGGCTGGGGACATTTGGTGGGCTTTGGAGATGAGGTTTGGATTGTCATTGAGGACGTGGTGGTGTAGGATGATGTCCTGATCATCACAATCACATAGCAGCTCTCACCGCTCTTATCTTATTTATTGCCTGCAGTTGATTGTGCGATGGTCTCTGTACCCAGTCCCTGCCGCTCAGCAAGTAGCCCACTTCACCCTCGAGGTTATATTTCAACCTGATCGGACCGCCTCTTGATGCCATATCGATGGCGAAGTCACATAGTTTCTCGAAGGTCGGCCATGCATTGTAATAGCTGATGGCGTGCCACCATGCGTCAAGGTCGAGGATCAAGGTTGGGAAGCCGTCAGAGTCGTTCCACCACCATCCAAGAAAATCCTCCAGATCTGTACGCAGGACGTGCCACCAGTCATCGCGGTCCACCTCATTCTTAGGAAACTCGATCGAAATCTCGATCGTGAGGGCAGCGTTGAGCTCTTCATGCTGCTCGGAGTCGGGGTCAACGAGGGCACAGCTCGTGTCGACATTGCCGAACAGGAGGACGATCGAGTTCATTTCGGCGTTTTCTGGTGAGATGAGAGTTTGTGAGAGCTTGGGGCTTGAGGGATCCTGTGTGAGGAGTGCTGATCAGTATTTCGGCTTTCGCAGTTTTATAAAGATAAAAGATCTCGATCGAGAGTCGGTTGAGAAATGGATAAAAAGGGAAGAGGCAAGATGTACTTGAGTGTGGTGTGAAGGGTATCGGAGACCCGGAAGGTAGAGTGGTGCGTGAAGAGGAGATGAAGATCCCGAACGAAGAGTGACAGAGATGATGAGAGAGGAGAAGGGCTATGCTGTAGCTGAATACTGGTGTGTTGGATGCCGGGGGATAAGCAAGTGGGATTTTATGTGAGAGAGAGATGAAAAATCTTGAGGAGGAGTGTTTGGGATGAAGAGGATGGACTTACTTGTATGGCGTGCGTCGATTGCTGGGAGTGGAGAAAGTGAAAGTCGTCCACATTCACCTCTCTCACCACAAACGCCGTGCTCAATAAGTTCCACTCAAACAGACCACTACTCTGCGACCAGCTGACCGACACAAAGAGATGTCCAGTAGGTCCAAGACAACACAGCTTGAACCTGGAAGAGCTTGGCGAGTGCTTGCCGCTCGTTCCTAGCAGACTCTCAGTCGAAAGGCAATCCCTGGAGCAACAGCTCAATCTCTCCTTCTTCCACCATCTTCAGCCGGAACTCTCTACCTTGACTGATCTCATAGATAACCCAATCACACATCGCCTCCAATGTGGCGTTACCAAGCTCCGAGGCTAGCTCCAGCAGGCGACGTTCTCTTGAAGTCGTGTCACCAAGAGCTGCGAGACTATCCCTCGAGGCGAAGGTAAGAACGATGTTGATGAGCATGATTGAGACTGTTGAGGGTATGTCCGAGGAAGACTCCACCAAGCGCGAGCATGGTTGTGCCCGGTGCCGAGCCAAGCAGCATCAATTGTTAATATATATATTGTTGTCCATTGTGGTGAACGTCGACGGCGGTGGAGGGGCCAAATTAGGCAACGTTTCCTCCAGACATGCTTGAGTCGACTATCCATGAGGGAATGACTCTAAGTGATGAGTCAGGAGGTGAATGATCTCTGCTCTCGACTCGTGATTTTTCAGTGGCGGCTGGAGAAAGCACGCCCTGACGCTGATGAGTATGTGCTACCATCGTGGTGATAATCTGCAGCGCTTGAGGATATGATGAAGAGGAGGAGAGCCACGATGTCATGCAAGCTGGGTTGCGTGACGCAAGGAATGCATGGTGAAAACGCAGAGAATGGAGCCATCCTGCAGACAGGTCATACGACAGTAAAGCCTATCGATGCATCTGACCACGTTAGTATTGGTAGGCCATGCGGTCATGATCCTAACATACCTTGCGAAGAGTTGAAGCAGGCACAGTCATGCCGGACGTGAGTGCAAACCAACAAGAGATGAAAACAACAAGGAAGCCTGCCCAGCTGCACATTGAGCTGCCAGCCGATTATTGTCATATCATGATGTGTTGTGTCCATGACTATTCGTGCAAAGTCAGTGGGAGTTGTTCGGTGTATGAAGATGAGGTAGGTGCGTATTGATAAGCTTGTACGTGATTTATTGCCTGTTAACAGTTGTTTCAAACACACAGAGGCAGCCATGAGAGAGTATTGCTGGTGTGCTGAAGAAGATGAGGAGTTGGGATGAACCAGAAGACTTAAGTATTGCTCAAGGACTACCTGTGTAGAGTGATCCGAACATTGACTAGTGAGTGGATGTGTTTAGAAGCATGTAAAACAGTAAGCTTTTCTCAGAGACACTTACTGGTGAGTGGATGCCCTCAGCTGAGTATCGCTTCCATGACCCGCATGCTGCTGGACATGAGACAAATGATCTTCTAGCCAGTATGCTCGTTTCGAGCTGGCTGGAACGCCTCAGAAAAAATGGAAACCTGCAGAAGTGTCACTAGTGTACCGTATGTCTTACACCTTGCCTGGATTGGTCAAAAGAACCAATACTTTGTGGAGATGGATATCCTTTGAAACAGGTAAGCTCGTCCAGAAGGGGTAAAGTATCTGGTCGTTTGCAGACATGTCTCGGATCTTCCTTGCATCACTCGTACGTATCAAGGCATGTTTCAACATTTTACCTCAATGAGGTAGGCAATACGTTGAACGTCAGCTCATACGCCATGTCTATCCTGTTCCAAGAAGGATAAGTACGAAATAGTGCACCATCCGAGACATCAGGGCCTTTTGCGTCAAGTTAAACTCAATACAGCACACTCATCGATCATGAAAGACATTTCTACCTCAGGATCATCCAATCTCATGCCCTTGCTGTTATGAAGCCTGAGCATTCCCGAGTAATGTCTCGGACTTGCTTGGCCCACTAGCCAGCTGAAGCCGAGACATCCCATGCATCACGGCAAGCTCATCTCCTACGTATCACAAAGCACAGTCAACATGTCGATCTCAATCTGCATCCGCGTCCGCAGCAGGCAGTAGACGTCATGCATCTTTCAGCTATGTGCTCGAAAACAGATTCGCAATCACGGAACATTCGTTTCTGGCGCGGTTAACTCGCACGATCGTTGGATCGCTTTGTCTTTGTTTTCTCTTTGGAAGTGGACCGCCCCTTCTCGTGCTGAATGGGACGTCTTCATGCTTTCTGTGATTGGCAGAGCAATGGCGAATGGCGTGGAGAGTTAAAAAGAAAAGAAACTGTAAAGGCAGCGGATGTAGTGGCAGGTCCGATGTCGCACGACGAGATCATCAACTTCCAGGTTTCCTTCATTTCCTTTTGACCATCTTCAACCTCAACCACCACCACAAATCGGGTGTCTTGTAACTATGCTCATCAGTAGCTCATGGTGGTAGCGTACGACACCAGGTGTGTCCACTCGCCGCTCAGGAACAAACGCGCAACGGTGCTCACGTCTACAAGCAGCACTTCGGCGAATTTATGGTTCTCCTTCTTTGACCTCGGGCTCTTCTTTCTTACCTTCATCATGATCATCTGCCTAGCAATTTTTACATGAGGACTACAGAAAGATCACAGCTTGTGCATATTGTCCCAGCAGTGGTTATCTACCAGTTATTTCGTGATGTTTGTGCTCAAATCCTCGTATTTTCACCTGCATACTCCGCCATGTGCTTCGGCGATATATTCACCACCAAGCTATCTCTCCTACGAACTGCTTCACATTGAAGCGCGTGATAGTGACGAAGACGCGGCGGTCAAATGTAACATTCGCGTGTTTGTATAAGATCAGTCTGTATGCTACCTTTGCTTGCCTTTGAAATTCTGATAACTACATCTATCATTCTTTGAGCTCGCTCGTCGTCAGTCGCTACCTACTTCTTGATCACAGTCGTTACCTTAAAACCATCACGCAAAAGTCCAGTCCCAGTAATATCCTTGTTTATCCAACTTGAAAACCCTCGAAACCTATATCCACGACCACAATCACCATAATCAACAACCTAAGCACAATGCACTCACCATCACCCCATTCAACCCTCCTCACAACGCTCCTCCTCACTCTCCTCCTCACAACCACAACAGTCGCTTTCCCCCACCATAACCAAAAGCGCATCATCCTCGCTTCTCCTCAAACACACGCTCCCGTCTCCAGCGCCACCCCCAACCAGACTCCATCCTGCGGCGAACCCGGCACGCTCGCCTACACGCTCGCCTCAAACCCCACCGTAACCCTTCCCGGCTCACCTTTCGCCGGCATCCCAACAGCACCAGAATGCGCGTCTCACTGTCTTTCAGCAACGGCCTGTCTCTCATTCAGCTACAACCAGATCAACGGCTCTTGCTCGCTTTTCCGTGATGGATTGGGCGAGATGGGTGTGCAGAAGAGAGGCGGTGCGGTGTTTTGGTGGGATCGGGGGTGTTTCGAGAGGAGTGGCGATGCTGTGGGAAATTGGGATGAGCGGGAGCTGGTTGTTGAGGAGGGGAAGGAGACAGTCCTAGACGCTGCTATTGACGATGCTATTGCCGATATCATTGCGACACCTCTACACAACGACCATCCAGCTTTTGACGAAACACGACCAGGTCAAGCACAACAAGCCGCTACGGTTCTAGTCTCACGAATTGCAAACGGTCGGGCAAGTGTCCGTGAAAGTCTGGCCAAGGTTGACGCTGCCATCGACGATGCTATTGCCGATATCATCGCAACATCTGCACACGACGAGCACTTACCTCTCGCCGACACCGAAACCCAAAGCCATGCAGACGAAGACGAAACATCACTTGCGAGTCTTCTAAGATCATCATTACTGTCCGCACCTTCTCCAGCACCGAAAGTGTGGCCTTACGGTGTAGGTGCACTACCGGCCGACGATGCTGATGCGAAGAGGGCGCTGACGTGGGAAGGGAAGGGACAGGCGAAGCTGGGAGGAAGGCGGGCGAGGAGGAGTATTGAGTAGAAGGGTTGATGCGTGGCAGGGCATGATGGATGTCATGAACTACATTGTTAACACAATTTGTATGATTAGTTTTACGTTTGAATGATTAAAGGGGTACTCATCAAGAAGACATTGCATTATTTGCAAGTCCAGATTGTGTCGAAATGTGATATTCGAGTGATGCTACATAAAAAGGCTAGTACGTTGTAAGATAGTATTGGAGGCGATGGATGGTAAAGCACGGCAGCGACACAGACGATATATCGATGTCATTGTAGAAGTAATCATAAGCTTCACTACATCAAATCTGCTCTCAGTCGTGTAGCTAGAAATATATCCTGAACGCCAAGCACCAATTCCTGGTCTTCCATCTACTACTTAACAAATCCACAACTCTAGCTCAACAAACACCATAAGGGAGGGACAAACTTGCAGCGGAGATGACAAGGGAAGACGATTTGAATGAGCCAAGCTGATTGTATATTGTATTAGTAGTTGCGAACGTAACACACTCTATGGATTTCGTTCACCTCACAATTCATGCTCCAATTTCCATAATGATAGGCTCCTGACTAATCGCACCACGGTATAGAATTTCATCGCCTTCATTGGTCACATCTTCGACCGCAGCCTTCTTGTAGATAGTCTTCTTCAAGTTTGTTTGCGTGTTTGCTATCTTGGTCATCCTCGCATAAGGTCGACGTTTTCTAGCAATGAGGTCCGGCGCTTGTGCTTCGAGAGCGCTGTCGGCCTTGCGCTTCCTGGTAGCCGTCGGGTGACTTGGTATTATGCTGCTGATGGGTATGCTGTGTGAAAGGTGTGTGATGTTGTGTTTTGTGTGATCGTGGTGTCGATGTAAAGTTGGATCCGCAGTTGTGATTGAAAGTATGCTTCCCATTTGAGGATGAATGATGGTGATAAATGATAGGGAAAGAAAGAGGAAGAGAACATGAGATTGTAGGTAGACTTTTCATAGCCTCTCGACTTCACACACAATACGTGATAACATTGGTATTGTGCAGCAAACAAACCTCACAGTTCATGTTTGCAGTTAAGCACATCTTTAGCCACGCATTTGACTCGCTCTTTCGGAGAAACATTTTACTGCCAGTATGTATGGGACAAGCGAGATGATCATGGTCATGCACATCAAAGGCGTCAAGAGTGGAAGCAGAAGATGAGCGGACTATATGGGTCATAACTCCAGCATATCTCGCTCCAGCATGCAAGTATACTAGTTCTATTCAATATTTGGTGCGTGTTTCAGGAGAGTTTCGGAAATAGGGGTCGGCTAATCCGGTCCAATGCTCTTCCATTATTCCAACGCGTCATGAATGTTTATATTTGAGCCTTTCCCTTGCCCCATCCACGCTATACATGTGCATTACAGTCACTACCAGGTAGCTAACACGTCTCATTGCCGTGCGTTATCTTAGCAGACGACTTTCATACCATGACCACCTCCTCAGAACAACCTCGGCCAAGAACCTCCCCTGCAGCACTCTCGCAACCTGCCCTCTCCCTGCTACAACGAAAGGATGTAATAGGCAGTATAGCCAGATCATGGACGACCTCCTACATCCCCGACTATCTCGGCCTCGTCCTCCTCTTCCTCCTCTTTATCCCAGTCAACCTTTTCCTCACACCCTTCCACCGCCTCTTCGTCCTCTCAGATCTCCGCATCTCCTATCCCTTCGCCGAGCATGAACGCGTGCCCCCTCTGATGCTCATCACCTACGGCTTGTTCGTCCCTCTTGGCGTAGTAACAGCGTGGGCTTTGCTGGCACGACCGGATCGACATAAAGTGCGCGTGACATATTTAGGACTTGTCAGCTCTGTCTTCCTGACGACGCTGATTACGGACATCATCAAGAATGCGGTGGGTAGGCCGCGGCCGGACCTGTTAGCAAGATGTAAAGCAAGAGCAGGAACACCCACAGATATACTTGTGGATTACACCGTCTGTACCCAGACACGGCTGCATATGCTACAGGACGGCTGGCGCTCATTCCCTTCAGGACACAGCTCGTTCTCCTTTGCGGGACTGGGGTTCATGTCATTGTGGATTGCTGGTCAATTCCATGTGTTACGGCCGACGACGAGTCTTTTGGCAATGATAGCAAGTCTAGTGCCGGCGCTGGGAGCAGGATTGATTGCGATATCAAGATGTGAGGACGCAAGACATGATGTGGAGGATGTGGTGTGTGGGAGCTTGTTGGGCATTGCAATTGCGTGGTTGTGTTATAGAAGGTACTATCCAGGATTGAGGTCACGAGGGTGCGATGTGCCGTACCCACCAAGAGGAGAGATGGTGAAGAGGGAGATGAAGAAGGCAGGCGTGGATAGTGAGGGTGACAAGGAAGATGAGGAGAGTACGATTGGGTTTGTGGTCGGGGAAGAGGAGGAGAGTGAAGATGAGAGGGAGAGACTGGGGCTGTTAGGCAGAGGTGGCACGGCACAGCGAGCTGGAAGAGGTGCAAATACATGAATCATGATATTTATGATCTTGTTGATATTGTTTCGAGTTTATATACCAATCCCCATCCTCCCCACCATGAGTGCGAGACGTGGCATCATCCTTCGCATGATATCGGTTGACACCTTTTGCGAGCTTGCCGTGTCGACGAGGATCGCAACTGGAGAACCATCTTTGCAATATCATCTCGCAACAGACGCGTCAGGAACTGGACTTAGAGAGCGCCTCATTCCAAGATCCAGTGTGATGGTCTGCCAGACACATAAACTGTTGAAGAAGAAAGCTTACTGTCTTCTTTACCACCGAAGTGTGTTACAAATTGGTCTGCCATGTTCTGAACTCATGATCATCTTCATAGACTTTTTTCGAGTACCGACTCTGACTTGTTTGCTGCTTCCAGCTGGGCGTTCAAGGTTTTATTGACGCTGTTGAAGACCGACTTCTCGCAGAGTTCTGGTCCATTCACGGTAGTTCACGGATAAAGCACGCTTTGCGGAGAGTGCCATGTCGTACGCCATCGACAGTATAGAATTCAATTCAGTCATCCCAATCTGCGATGTTGACCAACAATAAGCGAAGATACTGCCTTTCACAGTGATACTGCGTGCAAAAGTTGTCAACCTTGTCTCGTAGAGAGCTGTGTAGGTTGGAAGGAACATGCTTTCCGATGACGACACTGTTCTATTCAGTGAGCCTCACAGCTTCTCCGATGATTTTGATTGAGATTGCGCTGCAAACACTGGCCTTATGCTTGCTGCTGCGCTTCTCGTAGCCAGGTGGACGAACCAGAGGCGGAGCCAGCTTGATGTTCTTGAACTCGTCGATGCTGTCGGTCAAACGCTCACCGATGCTACTAGACCCTTTGCGCAGGCTTGGTACGACGCGAGCTCGAGTAGACGGCTTAGTAGCAATATCCTTAGCTTCCTTTCAAAGCTGCCCCTGACTTTCGATTCGAAGACGAGATGCTGCGAGGTGCGGTAGTAAGAGCCTCAGATACCGTGCGTGACTGGGTTGGCTGATCATCTTGCGCGGTTCGCGTCTTGTCGACTATGGCGGGAATCACACTGAGTGAGGCGATGGACGGGACTGTGGAGGCGACGCGCGGACATGGACTTTTCGTAGGTTTTGATTCTGAGGGACCGGGTTCGGGCTTTGGCGTGCTGGAAGGTGGTTCCGCTGAGGTACAGGAGTCCAAGAATCTCATAATTGAGCAGCCTTGTGTTCGGCCTTGGTGCCAACACAGTTGAACTTGAGGCTGCAATGCTTGCTTCGCTGGGGGAGTGACAGTTCATACAGGCACCGTTGAGGAGCAAGTTGCCATTGTCGTCTTGAACTTGGATGCACTCTTTGAACCTGCCGCTAGCGTTGTCGCACTTCTGACAGGCGTCGGTTGTGTGAACAATGCTCCAGCAGAGCTCTGTCCAAAGAAACTTGGAAGGTAGTTGGAATACTTCAACAACTTGACTTTAGCCGATTTGTCGTAAAGAAGACGAGAGACGCGCCTGGTCATTCCGATGTTGATTCCTTTGGACACAAATGCTTCGTAGAGGCAAGAGGAGAGCTTTGTTCTTGTCCATGAGTAGTACCGTTATCAGCAGCAGGTAGATTGTCGGCAGAAGTTTGGTATATGGCGTGGAAGGAAATACCGTGCTTTGTGGCGCCGCCGATGTAAGTGGTGTCGGCTGCTTTATTGTGGTTGACAGGCCCACCAGTGTTGTTGTGTCTGACAACGTTGGTCTGAATTGCCACGTTGAAGGTTGCCAGGGTTCATGTATGCAACCTGACCAGCGCGGCCAACAGGAGCACCAGTGGGGACAGCACCAGGCTGAACATTAGGTGGTCGAGGGATCAACAGAGAGCACGCGTTTCGATTGTTGGTGAAGCTGCGGTTGGTACAAGCACCGCCAAGGACGCCAGCAAGAGTCCTGATTGAGTTGAAACGGTGACCGCCGCCAGAGGTGTTGAGGGCGAGTTTGCGTCAAGAGCTCGGATCTGTCAGGCTTTCATAGCAAGCCCAATGCACGCATCATGCTGTATGTCGCCACCAGTGACTCTCGCTCGTCCCTGGTGCTTGCGAATCGTTGTCCGCTAGTGAGAACTCCTATGACCCCCTCATGGTCATACTGCAAGGTAATCCAGGCCCTTGATGCCTCTTCCACTACCCACTCACTCAACATTTGAAATGTCGGCAGCCCATTGCACTCTGCCACGAATTTCCACCACACATCCAGAAAGACGACTAGCTGTGAATCTTTCTGACGATCCCGACGCCACCAGTCCATGAAGTCTTTGAGGTGCGGTTGCACCCGACGCCAATGTTCGCGTGGATCAAAACCAGGATCTGGTGGTGCGATTGATAGCTCGATCGTTTCAGCTTCCAGTAGGAATTCGTAGTGGACGGAGCTTGGACGATTGAGCATGCGCTGGGCAATGTCGGCACTCAAAGGCAGTTCAAGACGGATGTTCGCCATTGTGTCTTATATATATTGTTAGTTTAGAGGAGCAGTCAGGACTTATCAGCAAGCGTACAGTTGAAATGTTGAATTGAGAAGCAGATGTCTCTGAACTTGAAGCAGGCGTGGAGATGGTGCTGGCTGTCTTTGAGCTTTGTACAGTTCTACTGGCGCCACAAGTGTCGAGAAGCAAAATGTTTCTTGGTTGCTGAAGTATCTGGAAAGCTGACTTGGTTGGTGAATGCTGTCGAGATTTGCAGATGACCGAAAAGAAACATTCCAGTGATGGGAAGCAGTATACATAATGGGACTCCGGGCACCTAAGCGCCGAAATCCAAAGTGTGGCTGTTGTCATTGACTCCTCAATAGCAAGGTGAATGTGTTTCAGAAGTGAATGCCTTCGAAGGGCGCTTAGCTCGAACGACTACCATACAATGTTGCTCGACAGAGGCTAACACAGTTTTATCGGTCTGATCTGTGGTGTACGATGCGGGGAACGATGCCTTGGGCTTAGTGAGGGTGAGCGTGGAGAGGCTTTACGTAAATGTGGCCGAGCTAGTCACGGTTCTGGAAAGAGCCATCACACTGTATGTCAGACCGTGCTGGTCTCTGGTGCATAATGAAAGGTGGATAGTGTGATGGCGCTTCAGGGTTCACCCTCGTCGGAGGCATTCACGCTCTTTGTCTGCTTGGCGATATATTCCGCCAACGTCTTCGCCTTCTGTCGCTGAATAGCGATTGGTCTACTGTCCTCTCCTGAAGAAGCCTCCTGAGCCTCACTCGCACTCTTCTCAACCTCAACATGCAAGTCTTTTCCATGACGACCAGGTATTTTGCCACTAATCAGCACCAAGATGAGTTCATTGTCAACCCGTTGTGCTATAATGTTGTAGGCGCCGAACTCGATGCGTAGGGCTTGCAGAGACTCCGGTTTTGTGCTAGCAGCCTGTGCAGTTCGGGCGTATCGTGGATTGTGCGAATCATCGTTGTTGTGTTCTGTCCAAAGCATGGATACTAGTGCAGCTTGGTCGCGGACTTGCGAGCTGTCTGCTGGTGTTGAGTAAGCCACAACGCTACCATTAGTGTTGATGACACTATTGGCATATTAGAAGAACACTCTTCGGCCGTTTGTTTGATCGACCTTACTCACATGAGTCTTGCGTAGAGTTGAGGATGAGCATTGCGTGTCAGGAAATAACTCAATGCATCTGTGTTGAGCATATTCGAGCTTCGGGTGGTGAGATACTGGAGAGAGAAGAGCGTCTACGAAATGCTGTTGATCTTGCAAAGTAGAAAAGTACAAGGTGTAGCAAACGACAAACACCACACGATGAATGTCCAACGAAGATTGGCGAGTGGAGTTTTGTCACTGCTAAAGTTGCAGCTCAGGATGAGTGGCTTGATGCTTCACAAGCAATAGCTCTTTAGAAGAATGTGTTTAATGTTGTTTATATTGTTGTCTATTGATTCATTTGCTTGATCGTCCCGTGATGAGTTCAGGTTGGTAAGATATCACGTGATTTATCCGAGCTTTAGCCACAGTTACGTCATATGCTTCAATGGCCGACCCCGCGGCTTTCCCCTCCTCTTCTTGCTTGATAGACCATTGATACATATGTCGCATTTCCTCAATCGTGCTACAGCAAGAACATCCTCAGTATTGAATCAATGTACGTGATCCGTCACTCTTGAGCTTGTCTCGAGAAGTCGTAATTGACCTTGTATACAGTATCTCGCAAATACGCCACGATGTCTACCGATCCTTCCACTTACAAATTCAATCACTCGATGATTCGAGTTAAGTCTCCTGAAGCATCCGTCAAGTTCTATGAAACTCTTGGCATGAAGTTGTTGACGAAGTTCGAACAACCCGAAGCCAAGTTCGATCTATACTTTCTTGGCTATGATGGCCCCAACGCTGTTTCTGGCGGCAAGGATAGGTCTGACCGTGAAGGCCTCATCGAGTTGACACATAACTACGGCACAGAGAAGGAAGAAGGTCCAGTGTACCACAATGGTAATGCGAAGTCCTTCCAGGGCAAGGACGTCAAGCAGGGGTTCGGACATACGTGTATCTCGGTAGACAACTTGCAAGCTGCATGCCAAAAGATTGAGGATGCCGGCTACAAGTTTCAGAAGAAGCTATCTGATGGACGCATGTGGGTTGACTGTTTCGTAACGGAAATGGAGCTTTACTAATGATCAATAGGCGTTCAATTGGTGAGTACCTCGTAAGTAATGAATGGCAGTTACTGATTACATGACCAGCATTCGTGCTTGACCCTGATGACTACTGGTATGTTCTGAATCTAGTCCTGTTACCTTCTGAATACGACTAAACACGGGGTGTTAGGGTCGAGATCATTGGACAGAACCCAGTGGAGCAGACCGAGGGGATCAAGGAGACTGATCAGAGCACATATAGAATGGTAAACCATTAACCAGTGCACGCAACGGGACTGTTTAGCTGACTTCTCACAGAACCATACTATGATCCGCATTAAGGACAACGAAAAGTCGCTCAAATTTTACCAGGATGTCATGGGCATGACACTGATGCGCACGTCCGAGAACAAAGACGCCAACTTCAACCTCTACTTCCTCGGTTATGGTCCTCCAGCAGGCGAGAAGTCTGCGAATGGTGTTAACCCTACAGCTGATCGCGAGGGTCTTTTAGAGTTGACATGGAACTACGGAAGCGAGAAGGAAAGCGGTGCTGTCTACACCAGTGGAAACGAGGAGCCAAAGGGGTTCGGACACATCTGCGTCTCTGTTGACAACCTTGAGGCTGCTTGTGCACGATTTGAGGAGAAGGGCGTTACCTGGAAAAAGAGACTCACTGATGGCAGGATGAAGAGCATTGCTTTCGTGCTTGACCCTGACAACTACTGGATTGAGGTCATCCAGAATGATAAGCTTAAGAAGTAAGCAGTAAAAGGATGTTCGATCCGGAAGTCAAAGGAGCAAAGACCGGAGGCACGAGACATAGTCAAGCCATAATATGAATGCTACAAGACAATTATCATGCTTCACCATACCCTACTTTCTTGCCTAAGCTTCGTTCGTACAGCACGTTGATATTTTTGTGTGATTCTGGCTATCAAATGCTGGCTTTCTATCTGAACCTTTCGTCTGGATTTTGTCGTCCGATCTCAGTATTCTGTACCCTGCCAAATCACACTCCTTCAGCCAATATCGCCGTTATTGAGGCTCTGACGGATAAGGCTGACCTCGGTCTGCCGATCCGGGACGAAGTTGAAATCTTAAATTATGAATCAACGGGACTCACTCATCTTCAACTCTCGTATACTCATACTCGTCCACCCGCTCCCCAGGCTCTTCCTCGTTTCGGCATTGCTCAAGACACACACTGTCCCCGCCGGGCGCAATTGAATAGCCAGATCGGCCTCATTGACACTTCTGCTATACACCCCGGAGGACTCCCCGCCAGCCACCGGCACGAACAACAAAAGATGAACTTGACAATCCCAATACGGCGGACTGGCGTAGCGGCCCTGCGATGCTCATCCAAGAGCTCAAGATCGATACATATACGACTATCAACCCGCCTCTCACCAGCGACTACCTCCGCCCTCCACACACAAACACACCGCCCGCAAACGCAACAACAATCACCTAGCATCTTCCATGTCTCGAATCGCTACTCCTCCCACTCACCCCTCAGCGCGAATAGTCCCGCAACACAACGGAAACCAGTAACGCTACAAACGCTCGCGTCCCTCTACCGCAAGAATGAACCAATCACCATGATCACCGCACACGACTTCCCTTCCGCGCACGTCGCTGATCAAGCCGGTATGGATATGGTGCTTGTCGGCGATAGTCTGGCCATGGTAGCGTTAGGATATGAAGACACAAGTGAAGTGACGGTGGAGGATATGCTTGTGCATTGTAGGAGTGTAGCTAGAGGTGCTAAAGGTGCTTTCAAGGTAAGACATTGATCAGAATAGTGGCAGGAGCACACACCCATATACACTGGACTGGCCTTACTGACACAGATCTTCTGCAGGTAGGCGACCTACCAATGGGATCTTATGAAATCTCCCCCGCTCAAGCACTGCAAACTGCCATTCGCTTCATAAAAGAAGGACGCATGTCCGCCATCAAACTTGAAGGTGGTGCTGAAATGGCGCCCACGATCCGCACCATAACGCGCGCCGGTATCCCTGTCATCGCGCACGTCGGCCTCACACCCCAGCGTCAGAATGCACTAGGCGGATTTCGCGTTCAAGGCAAGACAAGCACTGCTGCCTTACGCGTGCTAGAAGATGCTCGTGCGGTACAAGATGCAGGTGCCTTTGCAGTAATCATCGAAGCGGTTCCGGAAGGTGTAGCAACCTTGGTGACGAAGAAGCTGCGCATACCGACGATTGGCATTGGTGCCGGAAAGGGTTGTAGCGGACAGGTGCTCGTTCAAATTGATATGGTGGGCAACTTTCCACCGGGCAGGTTTCTGCCAAAGTTTGTAAAGAAGTATGGAGATGTTTGGGGGGAGGCCAAAAGTGCGATTGAGAAGTATGCTGCTGAGGTGAAAAGCAGGACCTATCCGGCAGTTGAGCATACGTATGCTATGCCCGAGAAAGAGCTGGAAGAGTTTGTAAGGGCGGTAGAGGTGGAGGAGGGTCGAGGGGTCGCTAGTCAGATAGAGTTCACGGGTGGTAGTGTTGGCGTTGGTGGAAGTGGAGGTACGGTTTAGGGTGGTTTAGTCGGTGCCGATGCTGAAGTTTGGCCGGCCTGAGGCTGGAGATGGGTTTGCGAAGTGTTCACTGCCTTCTTTTTGTTAGCTTCAGGTCCAGATAGGGTGTCATATTTTGGGAATCTCTGACTGACCTCGAAATTGCAATTGCTCCGTTACGACATTCTGCCTTCGTCGGTCGTACTATATTGAGCCAACATAGGTCTTGTAGGGGCTTTTATCTTCTTTTGATTGCTCGTGCTCTTCTTCATCGTTCATCCAAAAGCAGGCAAAACAGCGTATCCAACAACCAATTCCTCACCGACCTTGAAGCACCTCCACAAATTCCCCACGACCTCATCACCACTAGGCGCAAACACGCTGTTGACATAACACCACACACCCTCTTCTTCCTTTAGTCCAAGGCGTTTCCTCAGGAATCCAACCACGAAACTGAAGCGTTGTGTGGCACTTATTCTGAAGACACGCTGACGGAGAGCAGGAGCTGAACCAACGGGTTGGAAACGCAAGGTCAACTTGGAATGCGACGCCGGAAGGTCGCCGGCGGTTTGAAGGGCAGCAGAGGCTGACTTGGGGAGGTTTGTGAGGATGAGAGAGGCTGTCAGTGGGAGGGCATCGTCAGTTGGTGGCGGAGTGGAGGTTGGAGAGGGCGATCGGGGTGGCGAGGGAATGAGTTGATTGTGAGATGACATTGGGTGAAAGGAGATGTGGTGAGGACGATGGGTGGAAGGTGATTGTAGCTGAAAGGCAACATGCACATGTTAGTGTTACCATAGAATACCCCACTGTTTTGGTAGATCTGTTTATCGCGATTGGGGTAGTGCGATTTGCCCTCTCTTCTGCATCCTCTTGCTGTTCTTCAACCTGCTCCAGCATGAGCAGCTGTCTTCCTCCGTCGTCTGCTGATATAGCGGTGGTACGTGTCACAGAGGTCGAGGTGGGGAGTCTTTATGAGACGAGAGAAACACGTCATTTTGCCGAATTCGGTAAATCATCCAAGTCCCTGATTGATAAGAGACTCCCGCGTGACCGACTCCATCCTCTTTGTCATCCTGTAATCCTAACACTTCCTGCATCTTTTCAACGATTCGGATAGAATCACTCACTCCATCTCTCCTTCAGATTGCTTGCATCCTCCACGTACGACCAGCTTATCAAGCAGACAACAAGAACAAGCCTTCCACAGGCCAGCATTCCCTTCCAAGCCTCCCACAGCGTGACGCCTACTCCAGCGATACAACGAAAGCACCATATTCTCCCAACGATTTCTGTGCTGCTCCAGACGCGAATCGTCCTTCGGCCTAAGTCTAACGCTTTCCGGACAATCTTCTTCGAATAAGAGACACAACATCATAGATCTACAACTCCGGGTGGCTCAGAGGCAAAATACAGGATGAGCAGCCCAAAGCGCCGCATTGAGACAGATGTCATGAAGATGCTCATGAGCGACTATGAAGTCACGCTCGTGAATGACAACATGCAAGAGTTTTACGTCAGATTCAAGGGACCCGATGAGAGTATGTAGAACTCGACCTTACTACCTTTGCAATCACATTGTTGACCAGCTTCTCCATAGCACCGTTCAGTGGAGGAGTATGGAAGATCCACGTCGAGCTACCAGACCAATATCCGTACAAAAGCCCGAGTATTGGCTTTATGAACAGGATCTTCCATCCTAATATTGACGAGATGTAAGTATGAAATCTGCCATTACTCCTGCATTCGCTCCATTTATACTGATACAACCTCGCATTATAGGTCCGGCAGTGTCTGCCTTGATGTCATCAACCAGACTTGGTCACCCATGTACGACATGGTCAACATCTTCGAGGTATTTCTACCACAACTGTTACGATACCCGAACCCTTCAGATCCGTTGAACGGCGAGGCGGCTGCTCTGATGATGCGGGATGAAGGGAGCTATAACAACAAGGTGAAAGGTAAGTCGACGGAAACCATGCTCTACTAGTTCTATGCTTTGGCGAGCACATGGATATGAAGATGATGCAGTATAGACAGTGCTGATATGTTACATGCAGACTATGTCAAACGATTTGCCTCCGCCGCAGCAGCGGACGAAGCTGGAGAGGCATCAGAATCAGAGGACGATATGAGCAGCGTGGGTTCTTATGCTAGTGATGGCGAAGAAGCGGAGCCAGCAGGAGAAATGGACGAGCTGGAGTAGGGTGGGTACCACGTACATAATACAAATAATCTACATCTGTGATGCTGCCATATGCAATGTGATGATGCCTATCCACCATGTTTTGTAGTGCGAGTAGTGCCTACGGAGAGCGCTTGCCCAGAGCTCTTGGGAGTGCTTGTGCCACGGAAGTGACAAACAATATGAATTAGCTTTCGTGGCACTCCAGGGTCAAAGCTGAACTTGTGTCACTTTTATTTCCGACTTCCACTACAGTACCACATCTCACGAATACATCAAGCCGCCGAAGGCACGCGTTTGAGAAGGTTTCTGCTACTACCAAGTGGCGACTAACGTCTTGGCTTGTTTTGGTCGGATAGGGGTTGGCATACGCGCGTCATGAGGCAAACAAAACAACCAGCGCACCCTCATGCGCGAGTTGTGCCAGAGGGAATACTGGCTTTAATAATGAAGGGTTTAACAATCACGACAAGGCAGACGGCAGCACGAGATAGTGCTTGGGCTGATGTAAGTCCTCCTTGCATCCAGATCTGCGTGCCGTGAAACTGCCCCTCAAGTACCACGAGGATATCGTGCAAAAACAATGCAACTGACATTCCTTCACCAGGGCCTTAGAGGCGTAGCTGCCGTCTTCGTCATGGCGAGCCATATGTGTTTGACTTTGGACCGTCGGTTTGTAAATCCATGCTGCGGACCAGACGAAAGAACTCCATTGCTCTTCCAACGTCCTATTCTCCGCCTTGCTATCTCCTCAGGTCAGGCGTGGGTGTCGATATTCATCATAGTATGTTCATGACATGATCCCAGCTTTGATCCTGCATTCTAATGTCCACAGCTCTCCGGGTTTGTCAACAGCTTGAAACCAATCACTCTTGCTCGATCGGGTGACACTACAGGCGCACTCCAAGGTATCGCTCGCAGTGCGTTTGGTCGCAGCTTCAGACTGTTTCTTCCTGCTGCCGCTGCGACACTTGTAAGTTGGACCTTCGAACAGACAGGTCTCTACAGTTACGCCCGCCGTGGAGAAGCATACTGGACCAGAGAAACAGTCCCGCCGACGATAGATTCTTTCCCAGCACGTATCTGGGATTTCTTCGTGGCGATCTGGAAGACATGGAGCTTCAATGCAGAAAACCATTATGATCAGCCGCAATGGGCTATGAAGTACTTGCTGGAAGGCTCAATGTTTGTATTCGTTGTATTGGTAATGACCATTCGGCTACACTCGAGATGGAGGATTGCGACAATTTGTGTGCTCTCTTGGGTGTCCCAGGACTGGTCACAAAGGTTAGGAGATCGTGAGTATTGACCTTGCTTCGCTTGAATTAAATGTTGAGCTAATATTGTGCTAACAGCTCTTGTTGGCATGAATGTGTTTGTGGGCGTCATCCTTGCCGAGTTGTCCATCATCATGCCAATCCTCAACTATAGTGCAGGATTCAGGACCGCAGCCACGTTGATAACGATGCCGTTAGCCTTACTCGCCCTCGTCCTTATGTCTATGCCTATGGACAATTATCGAAGCACTAAATGGTCTGGCACCATCATGGACTTTTTCCGCCCTCTCTTCCCGCAATATACAGAACCACCACGACAAGTCATCTCGCTAGGCGCTCAACTCTTCTGCCTTTCAGTCGTCTTGTCCCCATTCGTTCGTCGTATATTTACTTGGGGACCACTTCTTTGGCTAGGTAAAGTCAGTTTCGCCATCTATCTCCTCCATGGCCCGCTCATGCGATCTGTACTATCGTGGTGTCTATATTTCGGAAGCACGCCGCTCGAAATACCCTCTGAGGTCTCTGCAGTATTACTATACCCACTCCCTGGTGGATTCAGGATGACTATGAGTCTGATGGTATTCCTTGTTGTTCTAGGAGGCGTTGCGCATCTGTGGACGTCGAAGATGGAGCCTGTATTTGCGAAAATGACAAAGAAGGCAGAGGATCTTATGTTTGCTAATGACAATACTACGTCGCCAAGGAGCGCGGGTAGTGCGTCCCTGGGAGGGATGAAGCTCAAGACTGATATTGTATAAGAACATGGGATGTGACAGAGCTGCTCGGCGACAGGTCCGTACAAAGTGATGCTGTGGTGCATTGTGAATGAAGGACGACTGTATAAATATGGGACAGGATTGCATGCGAGAATGGTCAAGAGCTGAAGGTAGCATAGGAAGGTATAGCGTAACATAGCATACTAGGACGACGAAACGACATAAAGGCTTTTCTTGTAGAATAGGATGGGAATGAAACACATATGATGCAAAGCGGGTGGCAAATCCGAAACAAGTCCGAAACACGACATCCTTGTTGCACTCAATACCAAACTTTTCCTTCTTGTTCCTGCTTCCAGCCTCCACATGACTGTGCCAGGGGTTCGCTCGCGAAACCCTGTCATGCATAAATACTGAGCAGAAGAAGTAACAGCGAGCCCTTTCCCTGACTCTGTGAGAAACGCAAAAAAACCGCATATTCAAGCAGTGACATATATAGCTTGCTTGCAACATGTCCTATCCCGAGGCAGTAATACTACCTCTGGATATGATCTCTGAACAACTTGCGATGGTGGACCTCTTTCTGAGCATGTTCTATGGCGAAGGAGAAATAATCGTGTCCGATCCTGCGGCATTGGACGCACTGCGCGAGCACGTCGACTCTGGCGACATACCAGCAGACGCGTCCCTGCCAACATCGATAGATCTCGAGCTCAACATTGAGGTGGCACCTGCACATATACTAGAGTTACATATGCGTATACCCTTTATTCGAACACAAGTCGGCCGGACGAGTACCCAAGGTGCCTTTGACGCAGACGAACCTCCGAAACCCGTCTATTCTCTTCGCTGTCCGTCATGGTTGACCCGGAAAGAACATGCGGAATTGGTAGCGACCATGCCTATAGCTGATCCAGATGGCGTGCTCGGTGTTGTCCAATACCTGAAAGACACTGCTCTGACGCCACTCGCTACCGCTGACGCGGACGTACCACACAACAATACGACCACCACTGCCGCCGTGCAGGTCTCGAAAAAACAACCACAACCCACGGAGCCTCTAGTTCGTGTGTGGTTCTACCTCCAGTCATTGTCCACCCGCTCAAAGCGATTGGACCTGGTGAACTGGGCACCGTCATACTCCCTCACCGGCTTCGTACTTGCCGGCAAGCCTGGGATCCTGTGTCTTGAAGGCACAAGCGCTGATATCTCTGCGTACATGTCCGAGATCAAGACCCGCTCGTGGTCGGATGTGCCTGCGTATCAGAAGAAAGTATCGGAGAGGTGTCGTGAGGAAGGGAAGGAGGTGGTGAGGAAGTTCGTGGACATGAGGGAGGTTACGGATGAGATTGGCAAGGGAGGCAAGAGGGGGAATAGAGGGGAGATGGCGGAGGTGAGGGCGTTGTTTGAGAGTGTGGGATTGGAGGATATGTTTGAGGTTGTTGTTGGATTTGGTGGTGGTGGTGGGTGAATTGTGTATGATTTTGCTCGATTGAAGTCACGCAAAGCCCTCAACACTCCAGTGGGCGTGCAGAAGACCTGGCAACCAATCACTCCGCATTTCACGAGCCAGACAGTGAAGATTTCGAGGTCGACACGAAGATTGAGGTGCACCAGGACCGAAGATGTGCTACTGAAGTCATGTGAGAAGAAGCTGTGCGCCATCGAGCGCATCTTTCGGAATGCGCTGCACCACCACCCAGGAGATGTCAAGCTTTGACATGGTGTGAATGGATATTATGAGCACATGCTCGTGATCAGTTTTGCCAATAGCGTAAGATACGGATGGCATTGAGAAAGGTGCAGTGCGAAGAGCTGGGAGATGCAAGGCTTGAGGTGCAGAAACAATCAATAACTCCACGACCATAAATACATAAGATGACAAAGATCTAAATCAACCAGTACAAACGCCAAAACATATGTACAACCCGACCGGAATCCACAGAAACAGATGCCCTTCGAACGCGACAGTACAGGAAAATCCATATCCCCACCGAGCCCTACATCTTCAATCCAAACCGTTCTGATGCTCAATTCTTGACTGCAGTAACTCTAAGGCAGAGTAGTTAGCGTCTGGCCACCACTTTCAGATATCGAAGATGTACTCACCCATCGTCCTCCTCAACTTCTTCCTGCTCATCATACTCCTCATCCTCACTCTCCTCGTCAACACCGAGCAAGCGACTGGAAGTCGACCCAAGGTCCAGCATCCTGCGCAAGGTTCCCACCGCCTCGGCGCCGACATTGATGATGGGCCCATGGATGTGGGTGGTGTAGTTGTTGACGATCGCGGAAGCTGGAGTGCTGGTGTCGTCCACAGAAGAATCGTCGAAAGAGTTTGACTTGGTTTCGTTGTTGAAGGAAGAGGCGTGCTTGGTGAAGTGGATGGAGTGCACCGAACCTGTAGTGGCCCTGGTGCGAGAGAAAAAGCTTGAAACTTGTTAGTCACGAAGAAGAGTAGATTTTGATTGTGTACTCACTTGAGAACTACACGGATAGTGTTCAGCATGAACCTCAGTAGGCTGACTGCAACTACTGAGCCCAGTCCAAGACAAATAGTAGCCATCATCCCGATGAGGATGAAATGGACCTCGATGGCGGTGAAATGCTCTGCAATGTTGGACGTTGTGACCACAGAAATGATGTGGTCCATGGCGAGCATGATCGGCTTTGTAGCCACGGTAGTGATGTGGTTGAAGAAAGGCTTAATACACTGCATCTTTTAAGGTGAAAGATGATGATCGTGTTATGAAAGAGTGCTGGTATCGAGTTGTTGGTGAAGTGGTCGGTGAAGTTATAGAATGTTGTATTGAATTGAATTGTTGATGTGATGATGGTGTTGTTAATGAAAAGTAAAATGAAACAGAAACAGGAGGAATTTCTTGACTAGATATACACGAGCTCATCATCTGGCTACGCGTTTGTGAATGAGACCTGAGACAAATGGGGTCACAGACTTTTAGCCGTTCTGTAAGTGTTTGAAACAAACAAAGCATCATATTGCCTCATGAGACAAACGTTTTGAGTACGCCAATCCGATACAAGCACGAATTAGTAGTAGTGCTTCAGTAAGCCACACCGAGCAAGTTGAACAGTTTCCTGCATTCTTCGCGAGCGAAACAGTACTGCATGTATGCTTGCGCTTGCTGCATGACCTGCATGCTTGCAACATCTCCAAGGCTTGGCAAACCAAGATTTGATCTTCCCAAATGCAGAGACAAAGAAAAAAAGTTTGTGGAGAGTGCCAGAGAACTCTTTTGTTGGTCTAGAGCAGATTCGGAAACTGGCAACTGTCTCGGAAGGCTGCATGCTGGTCTCGGATCCATCTGTTTGTCTCAGAGCTAAATTTAGGAATAGGTATTCTAGACGCAGGGCATGGATGTGTTTGTCTCATGCAGTGGCTTAGTGCGTGCATGGCCTCAAGTCAATAATGACTCTTCATGTTGCCTGATTCTTGTGCTGTGGTAGATGCAGTTTGTCTATCAGAATATGAGTCGAAGAAGAGTGCTTAGTTGCTTGCTTGTTTATGCATGATTGTTCTTGAGTCTAGGGCATATTGGACACTTATTGGGTTGAGATAGTGAATGCTTGCCTGGGCAATGGATAGAGTGATGAAGATGTCGCCGGAAAGAAGTCCCCACGGAGCATCCTCTCCAATAACATGACAGCCTTTCGTGATACTAGGCAGGCTATTTGTTCTCCGGTGTAAAGCATCATGCTCACCACGATCCTTGTGCACGACCACTAAAGCGAAGAAAGCCCGCAGTACCTAGACATCTATTCCTGCTGCAACTGATATGTTGCTTTACGGTGAGCACGCGGAGACCTGGTTCAAGGCCAAGAATGGCTATGACTAGGGAGGATACCGCTGAGGAGTCGAGAAAGGCAGTGTTGTCAGTGTTGGACGATTATCGTCAAAGAAGAGACATCAGGAAGCTTCATCTAGGTCTCATTAATACGACCAGTAGCGTGGCCATCAAGGAGGAGGTCTGCTCAGTAGTGGTGCCATCGTATACAGCTCTTCTGCTCACGAAATATTGCAAAATCGCATCTTGATGTGCTCGGGTATGCTCATGACCTATCTCGCATGACCGTCTTCTGAGCGTCTCTTGCCAGATACAAAATGTGGGCAATCTCAATAATAAACCTCAACAATTGTCTTGTCTTTGGGAACGTCGTCAATGAAACACCAAGCAAGGGATTACTCAGCAGAACAAGACGCTCTACATCGCGAATGTGATCAGCAAAGATCCAAAACAACGGGTTTCAGATCTGTCGACAGTCGAGCGGCTGAGTTGAGGACCGCTACCGCTCTCACTTGTGCCTAGCTCTTCCCCTTGCCTTCGTTACTGAAAACCTTCTTCTCTTCCTCTTCCTCTTCCTCTTCGTCTTCCTTCAGTGTTTGCAATTCGCCGGCAGCATTTATTTCCCAGTAACTCGCTCGAAGGTGAGCTCACCTGGACACCGGAGGGTGAGAGACCTTTCATTGCCGACATGTTCATGAATTGTACAGCTTACCTATTGCAATAAGGTAGCTTTCTCTGACGAATTCGAACGATCTTCAAAACAATCCACCCGACAATTCAACATGAGTGACGGGTCTAGAACCTGGATTATTGACAGTGGAGCAGGGAAGGAGCACATGACCTGTCACGGAGAGCTCTTCACAAGCTATCAAGCACACATAGCGCCACGTCCGGTCTTCAGCATTTCAAACAGTCCTGTCCAGGTCACAGGATCGGGCACAGTCCACCTGAAACTCGCCAATGGACAGACTCTGAAGCTCACTAACGTGTCTTACGTTCCTCGTGGCACGTGCAATATTCTCTATCGCACCACTATTAGACGAAGGTGCAACTGACATGACTTTCACGACAAATACCTATCATATCATAACTGCATCATCAGTCTCGATTCGCGGCGTCCGCAAGGGCAGTCATTGGTATTTGGACCTCGCACGCGATGCTGGTCAGACGCTTCTCCCGACAGACTGGAAATCATTTGTGCAGAAAAAAACGATGTGGCATCGAGCCTTCAAGCTGACAGGTCTTAAGGGGGCGACTGTGATTCTGGGAGGAGAAGCTCTTGGCGTTAATGACAATTATGGGAACGTAACGTCAGTCTGGAATGTCTTTCAGCGGTTTGCAACCCGTCAATTACACTTTCGAGATCGCGATTACTTCATTACCGAGATGGTCGCATCGTCCAGGACAAATACTCGCTAATGAGCGCAATCAAAGATATGGTGGGTAAAGAATGTGGCGTAGCTCGTTGGTTGATGAAGAGCACCCGAATGTTCGTGACGAGTGATAGAGAGCGTATGGCGGCCAGGGAGGGTTTGGTTGAGCGTATGAGAGAGCGTTACCGCAAGAATGTTGGCACACCATACATCAAGTCAGAGCCCGAGCTCGACTCATGGTAATATCGTGGCATGTGCGAAGCGATATGACGACCTTTGGGCTCAACAGGAGGCAGCGTAGAAAGAAGTAGTAAAGTCGTGAAGGGCGAATGGAGCATGGATTTTGTGGATGGTTGATTCTTGCATAATACTTCAAGCAAAGCTGCTGATACGACGAGCTGGGAAGTAAATAACTTCTTGCAAGTAGGAGATGAAGAGCATTAGCATCGAATACATTCGGATCACATACTGAGAAGATGGTCGTCAAATGTCTGCACAATCATAGCTCCGTACATCTTGACAAGAATTATGCATTGTGCTGACTTATTAGATGTCTATCCTGCGTATCCTCCTCATTCATTCCTTGTCGCTGAAGTTCAATGAAACCGAGTTGACGCAATGCCTCTCATCCGTTGGCGTCGCATATCCCTCTCCCTTGAACACATGGCCCAAATGTCCTCCACAGTTATTGCACACGATTTCGATTCTCTTCATGCCAAATGTGCTGTCCTCGTTCCTGCCCACAGCGCCTGGAATTGCGTCGAAGAATGCGGGCCAGCCACAGCCAGACTTGAACTTGTGTTTGGCGGTATAAAGTGGTGCGGAGCAGCCAGCGCAAGTGTAGACGCCGGACGTAGGGGCGTGCTTGTCATATTTGCCAACGTATGGTGACTCGGTTCCTTGCTGGCGAAGGACGCGGAATTGCTCTAGAAAAGTCAAGTCAGTATGATGGCGCATAGCGACTCTGCGCACGATGCGTCATGCTTACCTGGACTCAGAATCGCTTGCCACTCATCCTTGGACTTGTTGACTGGGAAGGACATCTCTTGCTTTGGTGCTGAACTGGAGAACAGAGAGGAGAAGAAGCTCATGGACGGGGTATAAGATGTGGCAGCGATAGCTTTCTGGTAGAAAGGTTGGAGAAGAGCGTTGGAGGTGTTGAAGGCGGGGAGTAGACGTGTCGTGTTGTTGACAGTATAGAATGTACGAAGAAGGGTAGGGAAGGATGGAACGCGCATGGAGGAATACTGCCTGTTGATGTTGGGAAGAAGCTTCGAGCTGTTCCTGTTGCGCCTTGATGTGGCAAATACAGTCATGTCGTAATGATGTGAAACGGGAATCTCGACGCGTGAACGTTTCGGAAAGTGGTTGACAGATGCTTCTAAAGACGAAGTACCATTTCAAGTATATGGACTATAAACCCTAGTTTGACCATTGGTGCCATATATTCATCCATCCCATGGCGTTGCAAGGAGGCCGGCGAAAGTCTCACAGACAAGGCTCAAAATAAAGCACAAAACCCACAAAAAGTCCCCTTGCAAAAAATGAATTAACAAAACAAAGAAGAGACTGCAGCTTCAGGCAAAGGCGGCTTGGTCCTGAACGACTAGCCCAGCGATACTAGCACTGCTGAGTGTGCTCAAGATACCTGTCAGCAGAGCAGAGAGTGCAAGCTTAGACACATCGCCTCCCCTGGCAGGAGCGATCTGGCTCAAGACACCTGAACGTGCTAAAATCAGCTTCGATCCTGAGAATGGATATCCCTGAATGTACTCACCTATTTGAGTTCCAAGTGAGCCAATGTTACCGAAGCCACAGAGACTGTATGTAGCAATAAGTCTCGAGCGCGGGGAGAGACCAGCGTACAGTGGATCGGTCGTCATTGCATTGTAAGCGACGAATTCGTTCTAAATCGTGTTAGTTCAACGCGATCATGCTAGGCGCATAAAGGTCAAGGCTTACTGTGACAATCTTGGTACCAATCAAGCGGGCCACCAAGAGCAAGTCGGGACCTTTGGGTACACCGAGCAGCCATGCTACAGGATACAGTAAGTATCCCAAGATCAGTTGGATCGTGAGTTCATAATCGCCCGTCAGATTGAGGTAACCACCGAACCATGTCAAGAGGCCATTGATCAGTGCGACCAGAGCAATGATACACAGTAATGTAGTGACAATCATGCCAGCGATCTTGAGCCCCAACCACGCACCTTTTGCAAAAGCATCAAGACTATTGGCTGACTTTTCAATCCCGTCGTTTGGTACGACAACTTTGCCAGCAGTCAATGACTCTTCCTCTTCTGGATAGCGCATTTTGCTGATGGCGATGGAAGCAGGAATCGACATGACGCAGCTTGAGATCAAAGCCTGTGGGTTCACGCCCATGCCAATGTATGCAACCAGCACCGATCCTGCGATTGTCGCAAAACCTGAACACATGACCTGATGTAGCTCAGCCATTGTCAGATGTGCGACGAAGGGTTTAATGAGCATTGCGCTCTCTCCTTGTCCGATGAATCTGAACTTGAATTAGCAAAGCCTCTGCAGATGAAGAAGTCCACATACGGCGTAGCAGCCACGACTACAGATTCTGCTCCCGAGATTTTCATAGCCCAGAAGAAGAAGACGGCCGCTTTGCAGACAAACCACTGTAAGGTGCCCCAATAGTATAGAAGCTGTACAAGCGATACGAAGAAGATGATGGCGGGAATAACCGAGAAGAAGAAAGAGGGAGTCGCTGCAGTAGTGTCAGACGTCAGGAACGCCACACCGGCCTTTGCGAATCCTAGCAAGGACCGAGCGAGACCAGAAATAAAGGCGAAAATATCGTAACCGACGCTTGTCCGGAGAACGAAGAGTGCAATGATGTATTGCATCAGCATACCAACGATGATAGTGTGCCAGTTAATTGCTTTGCGGTTTCTTGATGTGGCGTAGAGTCCCGCCATGAACACCACCAGTCCGAATAAGCTGATTGCCCGGTTTGCTCGTGTATTGTCAGCGTTTTCTGCACTGGCGAAAGAGCCAACAAGTATGACAGCTATAGCACCAACAGCACCGAGAGGTAGGCGCCATTTCTCGGGAACTGTGGAGGTAATCTTTACTGCTGAATTGTTCCAAATCCAGTGCATGGGCGTCGTGACAATCGAAATTGGTACATGGCAGGTGAGCAAGCGCAGACTGATGGCCAGCCAAAGGAGGAAAGGAATTACCCAGTTCTTGTCGGCGTGGTGAAGGCCCAGACTCGCAGCCCACCATCCAGTGATGATCATCCAGCCAGCAAGGTCGAACCAGATCTTGTACTTATGATAAAAGCGGCTAACTCTACTACTGCTAGGATCTTCTTTGACATGTTCCTCGCTCGATGGTGGAGGAGATGTGGAATTGATTTCTCCCAACTCTATATCGTGCGAGCTAGCGGTGATCTTTTGGTCGGCAGACTTCGTGTCCATATCATACATATTCCTAGGTTGTATGGTTTCCACACCATCGGCCGAAGTGTGGTAGGATGGAGCTTCAGTCCTAGTTGAGTACGGTCGATTGTCCATTGCGTCTTACAAAAACGTCAACTCGGATGTGCCTGGTGGTGGGCCAAATCAGATGAGCACGCGAGATAGCACTGGACATATAGCACAAGAAAACATTCTCTTATCAAATCCATTGTGGGAAACAGCTTGGCAGCTGTAGTGCCTAGAAACTTGGCGCCATGGTGTAGAGATAAGCTTGAGCTTGAGGGGTTTCCATTGGCGATGTGGTATCACTAGCTGGCTGTACCGTCTTAGTGCACTGATAACGCTCTTGTCTTGACTTTCAGAAGTCTTGGTCTTCGGTTTTTGTCCGAGTGAAAAGTTCAAAGACACTACTGCATCCTTTATACAAGTTGTAGGAGACAGTCGAGCTACCGGCTAAGGCACGGAGCAAGCACTTCTACCGTAAGGTAGAGCCACCGAGAGCGAGAGTGCCACTACCATAAACACAGAAATCTACAGTGTGCTAAGTATATATTTCATGTCGAGGTCATTTATGCTAAGGTTTGCCTCTTTCTATAGCTTTAAGAGGTAGGGTTTCAGAGTCCTCTTGTAAACGCGTACAAGTAAATAATTCTCTTAAGTTAAATAAAGCTTTATAGTAAAGGTAGTAAGAGATAACATATTGTCTCTAGCTTATCTCTAGTAAGATTATAGCCTTATAGAAGGTAGTTTAGAGAAATATCTTAATCTTAAGAAGTTTTATAGTAAGCTAGTAGTTATACTAATTATAATTATTTTTAGCAGACGTATTAAGGCTATAAATTAGATTAGCTATAGCCTACTAAATATTCTATAAGATATAATATAAGAAGTTAAGCTATATAAATTATAGTTTGTAGAGTAGTAGAGTAGTAGAGTAGTAGAGTAGTAGAGTAGTAGAGTAGTAGAGTAGTAGAGTAGTAGAGTAGTAGAGTAGTAGAGTAGTAGAGTAGTAGAGTAGTAGAGTAGTAGAGTAGTA